>SAMEA3663092__coassemble_27_pt1 | contig 74307 bp, 62 predicted proteins | sample SAMEA3663092__metabat2_high_PE_017 | metagenome-assembled genome bin SAMEA3663092 (sample SAMEA3663092) | pig gut metagenome | biome: pig gut; feature: pig-associated habitat; material: faeces | place: France | collected 2012 | reverse complement strand
ACCATCCACTCTCAATAATTATTGCCGGAAAGTACAATCCACTTTCCGGCAATTTCGTTTCATATTCATGGCACCTTTTCTCACCATGGCATAATTCAAACGCCCTTCTGTTCTACTCATTTGACTTAACGAAAACGATGACATCAAAAAAAACGCAGCAACGAATAAGGGATTATCATTTCACAGAATGTGGCAAAGGTGATGATGAATGAAAATGGGATGCCGTATTCCATGGCTTCTTTCAAGGAGGTCATGGCAAGCACATACATGGCTAAATTAATTTTCGACAAGTGTCGGAGAATACAGAACCGAAAGTTAATTAGTCATACTGTCAAAGAACTCTTTGGCTGGGCAGCGTAAAGCCGCTTAGCCGTTATCTCAAATTTTAACGAACTATTTATTGGTACAAGAATAGTTATTCTTATGGTACAAGAATAGTTATTCTTATGGTACAAGAATAGTTATTATTAGGGTACAAGAATAGTTATTCTTAGGGTACAAGAATAGTTATTATTATGGTATAAGAACAGTTATTATTGTGATGTAAGAACAGTTATTATTGTGATGCAAGAACAGTTATTATTGTGATGTAAGAACAACTATTGTTAGACCCAGACCCTTTTTATTTCAATTAGCGTATGTGGCATATATTGATAATCAACATGTTATATGTAATACGGTAGAAAAGTCCTATTGAATCCGTTTTTAGGTTATAAAATAATAGAGATTCAACGTTTTTAACCTGGATTAATATGCAATATGCCAATTAAAGATTACATCTTGTTATATTTACTCTTGAACAATGAAAACATAGCATTTGGCTGCTCAAAAGTATCATTTTACAAATTAAGACCACTATTTTGTCCGAAATACTTAAAGTTTTTCGGACTTTTCTTGCCAAATCAAGATAAAATGAATAATTATGTACCGCAATTATATTAGGTAGTATTATGTCGAACGTTTTAACAAAGGGGTCATGGGGATAGGTATGAAGTGAACCGTGTACATTTTAGCTTTGTTTGGCTCATCAACCATAATATGCGACTGGTTGTAGTATTGTAATGTCATGTCCATAAAAAAATAAACTTACCCTGAGCGCGCTGTTCTTACGGGAAGCGGGGTAAGTATGTTGCTGCAAAGGTAAGGCAATTTTTTGGATTGTGCAAGGGTTTTATGCAAAAAGTGTGGAAATGGAGGTGCGTTTAGACACATTTTGAAAAAAAATCGCAGTTATGGACAGTTATGAACAATTATGGACACTTTGCCCTTTTGTGATTTCGTATCTTTGCAGCGTTTAAATCTAAAAATATTAGCACTATGTCAAAAGCGTACAAAGAAGTAACGAGTAAGGTGATGCGATATAAGGTATATATGTACAATTATAAAGTTCACAACTCTATGATTAGTTCCACAGGGCAGTGGTCGGAACCGAAGATGTCTGTATGTATGCTTGCAGACGTTACTGACGGCATGATGCGGTTTGAGCACAAAAAATAATCTATGCGCCAACCGATGTTCTTTTCGCGTGCATGAAAACGGTATGACCACCATGAATAGGTGGCATCCTCGGGATGGAGCTCACGGAAGGTGTCGCTAAATCCGCTTGAGAGAAGAGACGAGAACTTGCCACGCTCCTCGTCGGTGAATCCGGGATTATTGTGGTTGGTCTTGGGATTCTTGAGGTCTATGTCGTTGTGAGCCACATTGAGATCGCCGCATACTATCACTGGCTTGCGAGTGTCGAGCGACATGAGATAGGCGCGGAAATCATCCTCCCACTGCATGCGATAGTCAAGACGGCGCAAACCATCCTGAGCATTTGGGGTGTAGACACATACCAGAAAGAAAGTATCCATCTCAAGGGTGATTACACGGCCCTCATGATCATGCTCGTCGATGCCTATACCATAGGTTACCGCCAATGGAGTGTGGCGCGTATAGATGCATGTGCCTGAATAGCCTTTGCGATCGGCATAGTTCCAATATGACTGATAACCGCTAAACTGCAAGTCGAGTTGACCTGCCTGCATTTTTGTTTCTTGCAGGCAGAAGAAGTCGGCATCGAGAGAGGCAAAGATGTCACTAAAACCCTTGCCAGCGCATGCGCGCAAACCATTCACATTCCAGGATACTAATTTCATGGTAATCAGAATTTTGCCATTTTGATGGCATCTATGGCACACTCGTCGCCCTTGTTGCCATATTTGCCTCCGCTGCGGTCTTTAGCCTGCTCCATATCTTCGGTGGTCAACAGGCCATAAATCACGGGAATGGTGCTCTTGGTATTAAGTGCGGCTATGCCCGAGGTGACACCTTGGCATATATAATCGAAATGAGGAGTCTCTCCACGTATTACGGAGCCGAGCACTATGATAGCATCAAATCCGCCGTTGAGGGTCATCTGATGTGCTCCATAAATGAGTTCGAAACTGCCAGGCACTGTCTTCACATGTATGTTTTCGGGCAGTGCGCCGTGCTTCTCGAGAGTGCTCACGGCACCATCGAGCAGTGCGCTTGTTATTTCTGGATTCCATTCCGATACCACGATGCCAAAGCACATGTTGCTGGCATCGGGCACGGTATTGGAATCGTAGTCTGAAAGATTATGGAATTTGGTGGCCATCTCAAGTATTTATATTAATAAGGTGCGTATTTATTTTGATGCGCGTTCTATATACTTGTCGATGGTCTGATAAGCCATAGAGTTTACATAATCAGCCTTGACCTGCTGATAGAGCTTGAGAGCCTCTTCTTTCTTGCCCTGGCTTTCGAGAATCTCTCCAGCCTGAATAAGGAAGGTGGGAGAGAGACTATTGTTGTCGGCCATCTTGGCAGCCTTCTTGAGTGTCTCTACAGCCTTGTCATACTGCTTGAGGTTTGCGTAGGCATTGCCCAGAGCCCCCTGTGCGGCAGGGCTTACCATCTGGTCGTCGGCAGGTGAATATTTCTCGAGATACTGTGCGGCTTCTGTCCACTTGCCTGTCTGTGCATAGCAGAGTCCAGCATAGAGATTAGCCAAATTGCCAGCATCGGTGCCGCTATAATCTGATGCTATTGTCACAAAGCCGAGATAGTTGCCGTCGCCCTTCAAGGCCTTGTCAAATTGACCCTGGGCGAAATAGTCCTGTCCCTTGGCCAGAAGGGTGCTTGCCTTGTCTTCGCGTGGACCAGCCACATAGGTGTTGTATACAATCACTCCAGCAATAATCACGATTACTGCCACGATACCATAGATCAAAGCCTTCTTGTATTTGTCGAAGAATGCTTCTGTCTTGCTTACCTCTTCAATGGTGAGAGGTGCTTGCTCTTTGTTGTTTGCCATTTTGTTTTATTTGTCTTTTTGTTTATTCATTTCATTACTGGCTATGGCATGCTGATGCCATGATTTTGCTGCACTATTGGGGTGTAGGCACAAAAATCACCGCAAAATTACTTATTTTATTGCAGATACTGAAATTTTTCGACGCCTTTTTTCGTTTTTCAGTGCGAAATACACTAACTTTGCATCATTATTGGTATGATTTTAAAGAAACTTTCAGTTATAAACTACAGAAACATAGGCGAGGCAAGCATCTGCCTGTCGCCAAAGTTCAACTGTTTTGTCGGCAATAATGGGGCGGGCAAAACCAATATACTTGATGCCGTCTATTACCTCTCGTTCTGCCGTAGTAGCCATAACCCCGTAGACTCGCAGGTGATAAGACACGGACAGGATTTCTTTGTCATTGATGCTGAATATGCCGACGACCACGGAGACCCCATGGCCATCTATTGCGGAATGAAACGGGGGCAGAAGAAAAGGGTGAAGCGCGACGGCAAAGAGTATAAGCGCCTGTCGGAGCATATCGGACTCATACCTATAGTGATGGTGGAACCCTCTGACATCATGCTCATTGAGGGGCAAAGCGAAGAGAGGCGCAAACTCATGGATATGGTGATAGCGCAGTATGACCGCACTTATCTCAACCTGCTCAATCAGTATAACCGTGCACTACAGCAGCGCAACATGCTGCTCAAGCAGATGGAGCAGGCTGGGCAACATACCGACATGACCGTGATGGCTATTCTGGAAGAGCAGATGGCCACAGCCGGCGAGGACATATTCAGGCGCAGGGATGATTTCGTGAAGAGGCTTATGCCTATCTTTCAGAGATATTACAGCCATATCTCTGCCGACAATGAAAGGGTGGGGCTGGAATATATGTCGCACTGCCAGCGAGGACCACTCATAGACGTGATACAGCGAGATAGGATGAAAGACCTGGCCGTGGGATATTCGTTGCATGGTGTTCACCGCGATGACCTCAGCATTACTATTGACAACCATCCTATGAGAAGGGAGGGTAGCCAAGGGCAAAACAAAACTTACGTCATATCGCTCAAACTGGCGCAGTTTGAACTGCTACGCAAGGAGGCAACCAATGCTCAACCTATGCTGCTGCTCGACGACATCTTCGACAAACTGGATGCCGAGAGGGTGGGGAGGATAGTGCAACTGGTGTCTACAGAGGATTTCGGACAGGTGTTTATCACTGATACCAACAGACTGCACCTCGACAAGATACTTGTAAACCATGCAGGATGCTACTCTATATTCGAAGTGGAAAACGGGGTGGTGAAGACTAACGTGGAATAGAAAATGGAATATCAAATGAAGGAATAACCAAAACCACTGATATGTTTAAGCGTGATGTTAAGAATATTTCAGACTTGATAATGACCAACCTGAGAAGTCTGGGACTGGAAACGCCGCTATTGCAGAGGCGATTAATTGAGTCGTGGCCTGAAGTGGCGGGTCCATTAATTGCCAAATATACACGAGAAGTATTTATTTTCAACCAGACTCTCATGGTAAAACTAAACAATCCTGCCCTCCGACATGATCTTAGCATGCAGAGGGCAGAATATGTGAGGCGGCTCAACGAGAGGGTTGGAGCGCAGATTATCGCCGATATTAGATTTGCTTAGATTATCGCCGATACAATATCTGCTTAACGTTTCTTCCGTTTGTTATTATCACCTTTTTTCCATTCATTGAGGGCGGCCTTTATCACAGGGTCGTCTTGGTTTACATATTCAAGATATGCCTGCTCGTCGAGGATATTATAGATGATTCGACCGTGTATGAGTTTTTCGAGTTGATGATATGATTTGCGTATCATCAGGTTTCGACGGCGCAAACCATTGTTTTCGGCAAACGAGGCGAATTTGTCTACCATCTGCTGTTTCTTGAGATAGTCGGTCAGGTGGCGCATGTCGGTCATCTTTGACAACTTCTCTCTGTTGGCATCGGTATAGTTGAAGGCATATTGCAGGATGAGTCCCGAGAGAATGGCTTCTTGCAGATAAGAGGTTATGTTGGTGGTGTCTTGTGCAATGAAAATGTCGGGAGTAATGCCACCGCCACCATACACCACGCGCCCTTTTACGGTGTGGTATTTGGGTCCTGTGTGGTGGATGCTGTCTTGAGAGAAGAATTCGCCATGGTTGTAGCGCTGTATGAGGTCGTCCTGATATCCCTCTTCGTCGCCCATTTCGTATGGTTTCTGTATGCAGCGTCCGGATGGGGTGTAATAGCGTGCTATGGTGAGGCGCAGCATTGAACCATCGCTGAATGATATGGGTTTCTGTACCAATCCCTTGCCGTATGAGCGTCTGCCGATGATGGTGCCGCGGTCGTTGTCTTGTATGGCTCCCGCAAAGATCTCTGATGCTGATGCCGATGCCTCGTCGATAAGTATGGTTAGAGGTATGTCTTGATAACTGCCGCGACCATCGCTCTTATATAGTTGTCGTGGCTCCTTGCGACCTTGGGTATACACGATTAGGCGGTCTTTAGGCAGGAATTCGTTTATCATCTGCACGGCAGAGTTGAGATAGCCGCCAGTATTGCTGCGCAGGTCTATGATGAGATGCTTGAAGTCATTCTCAGACAATTGGGCCAGTGCCACGAGGAGTTCGGGATAGGTGGTCTCGCCAAAGTTCTTGACCTTTATATATCCTGTGCTGTTGTCGAGCATATATACAGCCGAGATGCTCTTTTGGGTTATGTCGCCGCGGGTCACAGTTACAGTGCGCACCTTCTTGCTGCCATACGACATCAGTCCGAGTTTAACCTTGGTATCCTTGGGACCCTTGAGTTTGTGCATGGCCTGCTCGTTGGTCACCTCCTTGCCCACAAAGGGTTTGTCGTCGACGCTCACTATCCTGTCGCCTGCCAGTACGCCAGCACGGTCGGCAGGACCATTCTTGATCACGTTTTGCACGCGTATGGTATCTTCGCGTATGATGAATTCGATGCCTACGCCCGAGAAGGAGCCCTTGAGGTCGTCATTGGCTGCCTGCACATCCTTGGCGGATATATATACCGAGTGGGGATCTAATTCAGATAGTATCTTTGGCATGGCTTTCTCCACCAGTTGGTTTATGCTGATGGTGTCTACATATTGGTCGTCGATGATGTGCAGCAGATTGTTTAGTTTGTTGCTGCTGGAGTTGATGATGCTTAGTCGGTTGCCCGAGAAATGGTTGGCATAGAACGTGCCTATCACGATGCCCACAATCACGCTTATTGCCATCACTATGGGCATCAGTCGTTTGTTGCTATTTTTACTCATGGCTGTCGGGGTTTAGGTAAATTACTTCGATACCTGCTTTTTCGAGCAGTCTTATGCCGTCTTCGAGTCGGTATTGCTCGCCATATACCACCCTTTTGATGCCTGCCTGAATGATGAGTTTGGCGCATTCTATGCATGGCGATGCGGTTATGTAGATGGTGGCGCCATCACTGTTGTTTTCGCTTCGTGCCAGTTTTGTTATGGCATTTGCTTCGGCGTGCAGCACGTATGGTTTTGTGGTGTTGCTGTCGTCTTCGCATATATTTTCAAAACCACTGGGTGTGCCGTTGTAGCCGTCGCTGATGATCATCTTGTCTTTGACCACCAGGGCACCCACCTGCCTGCGTTTGCAGTAACTATTTTCGGCCCATATCCTGGCCATGCGCAGGTAGCGCAGGTCGAGGGCATACTGTTTGTCTTGTGGCATAATCATATTTAGTTTTGTTTGTTTTATTTGTTTTATTGTTGCTTCTTTAGTCCCTCCCTGATGAGCAGTGCAGTGATAGATGGGTCGCAACCCTTAAACTGCCTGAAGAGGTTGAGGGGATGGTCGGTGGCGCCGCGCGAGAGGATGGTATCTCTGAAACGTTGTGCCGTTTGTCGGTTGAAGATGCCGTGTTTCTTGAATTCGGCAAACACGTCGGCTTCGAGTGCTTCTGCCCATTTATAACTGTAATATCCGGCACTGTAGCCGCCCGACATGATATGTCCGAACTGCACGGTCATACATGCCGATGGGGCCTGTGGCGTGATGATGGCCCTCTGCCATGCCTCGTGCTCAAAGCGCTGTATGCTGGTCTTGAGTGTGCTGGTGCGCGTGAAGTATGCCATGTCGAGGATGCCGAAACTGAGTTGGCGCATGCCTGCCATGCCCGCCATGAAATTGCGGCTTTTGATTACCTTGTCTACCAGGGTGTCGGGAATGAGTTCGCCCGTTTCGTAATGGTGGGCGAAGGTGTGCAGGAATTCCTTCTCAAGGGCATAGTTTTCCATGAATTGCGAGGGCAGTTCTACGAAATCCCACAGCACGTTTGTGCCGCTGAGCGACTCATAACGTGTGTTTGAGAAGATGCCGTGCAGTGCATGCCCGAACTCATGCAGGAATGTCTGCACCTCTCCGAGTGTGAGCAGCGACGGTTTGGAGTCGGTGGGTTTGGTAAAGTTCATCACCAAGCTCACATGCGGGCGTATGTTCTCTCCCTTGCGGGTGATATACTGTCCTTGGTATTGGGTCATCCATGCGCCACCCTGCTTGCCCTTGCGCGGATGGAAGTCGGCATAGAGCACAGCGAGATATGAGCCATCGTGGTCATACACCTCGTAGGCCTTTACGTCAGGATGATACACAGGAATGTCGGTATTCTCCTTGAAGGTGATGCCATAGAGTCGTGTGGCCAGGGCAAACACGCCACTTATCACATTCTCCAGTTTGAGATAGGGGCGCAGCATTTCGGCATCAATGTCGTAGCGTTTTTTCTTGAGTTTGTGGGTATAGTAGGATATATCCCAGGGTTTGAGTGAGATGTGTCTTTTTTGATATTTCTGTGCCATGGTCTCAATGGCTTTCATTTCTCGTTTTGCAGCGGGTTTGTATGCCTTGAGCAAGTCGTCGAGAAACTTGTTGACTCTCTGCGGTGTTTCGGCCATACGACGTTTAAGTGCATAGTCGGCATAGGATTGATATCCGAGCAGTTGGGCCAGTTTGAGTTTGGTATTGATGATGTCGCGGCATATCCTTACGTTGTTTTCGTCGTTTTTCTTCACGCAGAGGGTGTTGCGTGCCATAAACATCTGTTTGCGCAGGTTGCGGTTGTCGGCATAGGTAATAAAGGGTCCATAACTTGGCATGTCGAGGGTGAATGTCCATCCCTCGTTGCCATCTTCGGCGGCAGTTTTGGCGGCAGCCTCCATGGCGGTGTCGGGCAGTCCGCTGAGCATCTCCTTGTCGGCGATATTGAGTTTAAATTTCTTTGTTTCCTTGAGCAGGTTTTGCGAGAACTGCAGTGAGAGCATGCTTAGTTTCTCGGTCAGCATGCGCAGTCTGGCCTTGCCTTTCTCGTCGAGTGCTGCACCGTTTCGTATGAGTCCCTCATAGCAGTTGTCTACCAGTATCTTGTCTTCTCCAGGCTCATGGTCGCGGTATTGTTCATACACACTTTTCACCCTTTTAAACATCTCTGGGTTGAGGCTCATGTCGTTGGCATGCTGTGTGAGTATGGGGCTCATCTTCTGTGCCAGTGCATCCATTTCATCGTTGGTTTCGGCGCTGAGCAAGTTGAAGAACACTGTAGACACATCATCGAGCAGGTCATAATAGCCATTATCGTCGAAGGGGTTGATGATGGTGTTTTCGAATGTGGGAGCCTCGGGGTTTGAGGTCATCCTCTGCATATATTCATTGTCGCGGCGTATTCCTTCCATGAATGCCTCCTCGAAATCGGCCACGGTGATGCGGTCGAAGGGCACGGTGTCGTGTGGTGTGCCGTATGGTGCAAAGAATGGGTTGGTGCGCCCTGCGTTATTAGTGTTATTAGTGTTATTGTCAGTATTCATGTCTTGTATTGTTTTTTATATTGTTAATCGTTGTTTTCTGTTATTATGAAATGGGCATTGATGGGTGCAATGACATTCAGCATCGCTCTATTGCTTCTATTATTATGGTGCCCCGCTGCAGTGCTATGATGCCCTGTTGGCATAGGCTGTTGAGGGCACGTGAGATGTCGAGTCTGCTATCGTTAAGTTCTTCTGCCAGTTGTGTCATCTTTATCTTCATCACCTTTCGTCCCGCAGGATAGCAGCATCTTTCCTTTATGTATCTCATGATGCGTGCGGTGAGCGTTTCGGGTTGCCGTTGTGTCAGTGAGTTATGGAATTTCTGCACTGAATGAGCCATGAGGTTGAGACTATTGATGCGTATCACCTCGAAATTGGCTATCAGCCGTCGCAACTCATCCTTATATATATATATGATGTTTGTATTGGTGAGTGCCGTATAGTCGGCTTCCAATGTATTGTTGAGTCCAAAGAGTCGATGCGGCTCAATGGTATAGGGGGCATACAGTGTTTCAGTCATCTCCCATATCTTGTTGTCGGCGCATCTTTTCATCTCCACGCTACCGCCAGCAATCATCAGCAGCATCACCGAGCGTTGGCCTGCAGAGACTATGCTTTCGCCTGTCCGTACCTTTCTGAAGCCCAGTTTATAGTTGGCAACAATGTCGGCCATGTCGGCACTGCTGATGCCCTGAAAGAGTGGAAACTGCACCAGTTTGTCATAGAGTTGCAGTTGCGGTGGTGTGGGTTTGCCTGTATCTTTATTCATTGGCACACGTTGAGTTATATTATTGGCACACGTTGAGTTTCTCAGATTTCCATACCTTGTATCCCCCCTTGCCATCATCGCAGATGAAGTATGCCATCATCTCGGGGTGGCGTTTCATCACCGCTTTGGCGCTGTCTAATCCCATCACCATAAATGCGGTGGCATAGGCATCAGCCTTGGCGCAACTATTTGTTATCACAGTGGCCGACAGTATATTGTGCTGCACTGGCATGCCTGTCTTGGGATTGATGGTGTGAGCATATTTGCGTCCGTTCTTATAATAGAAATTGCGGTAGTTGCCGCTGGTGGCCATGGCCATATCTGTGAGTGGCAGAATGGTCTGCATCTCGTTGTTTACATTCAGAGAGTCGTCTATGGGTTTGGTCACCCCGATGCGCCATTTGTCTTGCCTTGCGTTTTTGCCCGATGCCACCACCTCGCCACCTATCTCCACCAGGAAATTGGTGATACCCAAACTGCGCAGCAGTTGTGCCACGGCATCGCATCCGTAGCCCTTGGCTATAGCACTGCAGTCGAGCATTATCTCAGGGCGCTGCTTTATGATGCGGTGGTTGGTGAGTTTAACTTGGCGGTATCCCACCAGTTGCCTAAGCGAGTCTATCACCTCGGGGGTGGGCATGGTGCCATGCTTGAATCCGAATCCCCATTGGTTTACGAGTGGTGCCACTGTTATGTCGAAGGCGCCGTGGGTATCGTCGCTTACCTGCATGGCCAGGGTGAACACATGGTCAAACATGCTGTTGGTCATCATGTTTTGGTTGCTGTTGATTAGCGATATGACCGACTGTGGGTTGAAGGTAGACAGTGCTTCGTCTACCTCTTTGAGGCGTGCTGTGATCTCGGGTGACAGGTCGCGGTCGTATTGGTATGTGATATTATACACGGTGCCAAACACATAGCCCGAGTTCTTGATATACTCCATCTCCTTGTGGTTTTTGATTATTATGACCGAAGCCACGATGAGAAAGAGCAGAAAACATAGTTGCCACCATAGTTTATGTTTGTTTCCTTGTGTTGTCATAAGCATTATTTGTTTTTTCGTGTGGTTGGGGTGGTGTTAGATGTCGATGATTACGTTGAAGTTGGCGCCAATGCGTGTGTCGCCATACTTGCCATAGCCAGGCACATACCATGTGTTGCCCATGGATGGATCGTTGTGAGAGATGCGCCGTTTGTATCGCACGCTCCATCCTGCATGCAGGGGGCCCCATATCTTGGCATCCAGACCAATCACCAGTTCTAACCAGTGTTGCGAGCATTTCTCGCCATATATCTCGAAGCCTGTGTCCCAACCCCATACAGGATCGGCAAATACCTGGCTCCTCATGTCTACCTTGTATGATGTGAAGGCATAGCGTATGCCACCATAGAGTCGGTTGGGGGCGTGTTTGTTTTTGAGCAGGTTGAGGTCGCAACCGATGCGGAAATAGGGTGCCTGGGTTTTGTAATAGAGTCCTGTTACCTCATCGTCGTGCTCTGCCGACCCATATCCCACTTCCACCACAGGAAAGTATTGGTCGTGGAGGTTGAGCCTCAGTGCGCCCTCCATCTCGCCATAGTCGCCGAGAGCACGTATCACGGGTCCGGCAATGTCGAAGCTCACTGAAAAACCGTTGAACAACGGCACCGAGTCGCGCTCAATGCTGAACAGGCGTGCATGGCCGCCCACGTGACCCACAGCCATCATGAGGATGATGGTCCACAGACGGAGGGGCAGGGTAGGGAGCAGGGTGCTCTTGCCGTTGTTATTGCACTTTCTTTCTGACGATATTGAAGTGGAGTGTTGATGTGTCATAGTTTACCGTTTTGTTTCGCACGATGATGGTATCGATGAAGTGGCGTGTGAAGGTCACTCCTGTTATCTCGTGGAAGAATGAGATATTGCAGTCTACCGACTCGAAATGCGGGGTGTTTGTTTTCATCACCACCACGGTGTCGGCCGTAGTGTGACCTGTGGTGTCTGCCAGCAGAAACTGAAGTGTGTCTGCATTGGCGGTATAACTCACGGGTAGGCTGAAGTCTGTGGTCATCACGCTCCTGTTGAGCAGGATGCTGTCGGTGCCGTTTTGTCTTATGGTAGACACGGTGAGGGTGTCGGCAAGTGTGTCGCGTTCGCCCGCTGCTGTTGCAAAGGCATATTGCGTGCTCACGGTGTTTTGCACGGGGCAGTCTATAGACGAGCATGCACCTATGGAAACCATCACTATTGCAGCCACCACTGCCATGGTAGCCGTGCGCATTCTGTTGGCATGACTTTTGCCCAATCTGTTGGCATGTGTTGTCAGTTTTCGCATTTTATAGCCTCCTCAATCTGATAGTCGTTGCGTGTGCTCGATGAGCGGCTTATCAGGTCGCCAACAAATCCCGACAGGAAGAGTTGCGTGCCTATCATCATCATGGTGAGTGAGATATAGAAATAGGGTGAGTCGGTCACCAACCGTTGCGGTATGCCGTTGGCCAGACACCATAGTTTGTCTATTCCGAGTGCTGCTGCCGAGAGGAATCCGATTATGAACATGATGGTGCCGAGGAAACCGAATACGTGCATGGGTTTGCGACCGAAACTGCTCAGAAACCATAATGTGATAAGGTCGAGATATCCGTTGAAGAATCTGTTGAGACCGAATTTTGATTTACCATATTTGCGTGCCTGATGGTGCACCACTTTCTCTCCTATCTTGTCGAAACCGGCATTCTTGGCCAGATAGGGTATATATCTGTGCATTTCGCCATACACCTCAATGTTCTTTACCACATCGCGACGGTAGGCCTTCAGTCCGCAGTTGAAGTCGTGAAGGTTATGAATGCCGCTTATCTTGCGTGCCGTGGCATTGAAGAGTTTGGTTGGAATGGTTTTAGACAGTGGGTCATAGCGTTTCTGCTTGTATCCCGACACGAGGTCGTAACCCTGGCGTTGCACCATATCATAGAGTTCGGGTATCTCGTCGGGGGAGTCCTGTAGGTCGGCATCCATGGTGATTACCACGTCGCCCTGTGCTTCCTTGAATCCGCAATAGAGTGCAGGACTCTTGCCGTAGTTGCGTCTGAACTTTATGCCTTTCACCGTTTCGTTGGTATCTGATAGTTGCTTTATCACATCCCATGAGTGGTCGGTGGAACCGTCGTTGATGAATATCACCTCATAAGAGAAATGATTGGCTTCCATTACTCGCTTTATCCACGCAAAAAGTTCGGGCAGCGACTCATCCTCATTATATAAAGGTATTATTACTGATATGTCCATAGTTGTATTGTTTTTTTTGTTATGTTATTATTGCTATATTGTTGTTTGATGGTATAATCTGATAACTATGCGGCATCCCTTATCGTAGGTGGTATCCACGAAAATGGTGCCCTCCAGGCGTTTCATTACATCGCGGCAGATGGCGAGCCCCATACCGGTGCCCTGCACAAACTCGTCAACTTTGGTAAACTCGTCAAACACCCACTGCACCTTGTCTTTGGGTATGCCCGGTCCGCAGTCGCTCACGACGATATCTTCATGTGTGGCATCCTGTGTGGCAGTGATGGTGATGGGACTGTTGCCAGCAAATTTTACGGCATTGTCTACAACCATAGACAGCACCTTGGCCAGCATTTTGCGATCGCTGACCACTCCTATCTCCATGATGCCACTGGAGGCCGTGATGCTACCACCCTCGCGTAGCAGAGGTTTATAGTTGCCAATGGTCTCGCTTATGATATCTCCCAGTTTGAAATGCTCGATGCTAAGTGGGATATTTTGAATGTCGGAAACATACAGCACATCGTCGATGATTTTTGTAAGTTGGTTGCTCTTTTCTATTATCACGTCGGTCATCTGCTTGCATTCCTCATTATTGTCAAACATGGATGTGAGTACTTGAGCAAAGCCCACTATTCCGTTGAGTGGAGTGCGTATCTCATGCCTGATGCTTTTGATGAATGAGTTTTTCACCTTCAGGGCTCGCTCTGCATTTTGGCATGCCTCGGTGATGGCCTTGTTGGCATTGCGTAGCTGGCGCGATGATTTCACCAGAATCACTATGACCACAATGAGTAGCACCAGCACCACCAAGATAAGTGCAATGAGGGTATAGGCACTCATGAGTTTCTTGTCTTTGAGTGTGTTTTGCAATTGCATGTTCTCATACTCCAGGTGCTTAACATTCAGCATTTGCGACATTTCTTCGGAGTTGGTCATGGCCTGATTTATGATGTTTGAGTCGTTGAGAGCCTTGAATTTCTCCATGTATTCAAGCGCTTGCGGATAGTTGCCCAGTCCCTTGTAGATGGTGGCCATGTCATAATAATACGACTCGTTGTAGGGCGCGATATCCATGAGTTTCTTTATTCTCACCAAAGAGTCGCTGGCAGCGAGTGCCTCTTTCCATTGCTGGTTGTTCATATATTCAATCATGCGCAGGGAATAGAGCAATCGTTTGGAGTCGTTGGTACCATCCTCCTTCAGCAGTCGCATATAGAAATGGGCTTTTTCTCTGCTTCCGCCCTTGGCCTCCAGATGATAGGAGGCAAACACATACCACATGAAATTCTCGTGGAAGTCTTTCAGTGTTATTGTATTCTTCCCCTTGTTGGCAGAGAATATCGAGTCGGCCTTGGTCAGATACGTTAAGGCCTTATGTTCATCCATCTTATTATTGGCACCGATATACGACAGTGCTGCATTCACATATATATAGGCAGACATATATCCATTGCCCTTTTCTATGTTTCTTATTAGTATGTCGAGTTCCTTGAATTCCATATCGTGCATAAGCATATCCTTATAGCACTCGTATATGGCGAAATGAGCTATGGTGTACACCTTGTCGGCATGTATGTTGTTTACCATTTCCTTGGCCACATTGATGGCTGAATGATAGTGTCCAAGATCTTGATAACCATAAATCACAAACCTGTATGCATCCACAAACCAATTCTGGTATTTCTTATGGTCTTTAATGTCGTTATACATGTTTTTGATCATTGCCTGCGCCTGCTCGGGTTTGCTCTGCCATAGCGAGGTGACAAAGATGCCCTGTCTGTAGGCAAGAACCATGCCCGTCTGGTCATTGATGGCTTTAGATTCTTTCATCAGCAGGTTTATGCGACTCATCACGTCGTCGTCGTAGATGTGGTCTTCCACATCCTTGTTGAGCGAGTCTATGCGTGCCGACTTGAATTTAAAGTCGCTGCCTCGCATGCCGCCGCTCATTATCAGCATACATACAATAATGACTATTCTTCTATTCATGTGACTTATATTAATTTAGTGTTATCATAAGGTGCGGTTGTTGCCATAGGTAAACAGTGATATCACCAGGCTGGCAACCAGACTGATTATTAGGTTTATATTGAGTATCGATAGGGTGATGCTCAGCGGACTGGCCGTTTCGAGTGCGCCCAAAGCGTTGTTTACATCTGTTTGTGTCATACCATATTGTTGAATCATGATCTTGGCTTCTTTCGTGCTCATGATCTCTGTATACTTGCTCACCACGAAACCATTGTCGAGCAATGTGAAATAGAGGCATTGCAGCATAGCAAACAGCATGCAGGCGGTGCCAAACATGAGCAACATATACATCAGGGTCATGCCAAATGATATATAATCCTGACGCACATTATCGCGAAAAAGACGCATTCGCTTTGCTGCGAAAAACAGACTGTAGACGGCAGTGAAAAGAGAAAACATACCAAGAAACGACCCCGTCAGTCCAATGACATACAGGCCGAAACTTACTGTCCACATGATGCCGAGGTATAACCCATCTACCATTGCAAAGGCACGCATCTGTATCTTCTCGTCTTTATTCATAATCAATATACAATTGTATTAATAGGGCATGATACACCAAATAATGCTGCAAAGTTAGCAAAAAAAAGCAATGCCGAAAAATTTAGCACAAAAAATTTTGCAGAATGGGATAATTTGTTTACCTTTGCATCCGCAAAACGGGCAAGTCTTGCACGGCCAGCTCCCTTCGAATCCTCCAGGACGGGAACGTAGCAAAGGTAGTTGGTTGTAGCGGCGCGATGTAAGTAGCTTGCCCACCCGCCTCTTTAGCTCAGTTGGTCAGAGCGTGTGATTTGTAATCTCAAGGTCGTTGGTTCGACTCCGACAAGAGGCTCTTATTTTATAATGATAAGTAATGTGCCAATAGTTAGAATACTAACATTGGCACATTACTTTTTTATCAGCAGGGGTGCGGACATATTGCAGCTCCGCCGAAATTATAAATGCTGTTGGAAAAACTCAAGCACACGCTGCTGCACGGACTTGCCACATGAATGGGGGATATCCCAGAGTTCTGTTGATATCTTGTCGGCGGCATTCTGACTCTTCCAGGTTTCTTGCATGATGGAGAATGCCTCACGGGTGCCATCCACAGGAAAGAGATGGTCTTGGGTGCCATTGATGAATAGCATGGGCTTGGGACATGCCAATGAGGCGATATGTGGATAATCAAGATATTGACGCAAACCAGGTATGCAATTGGCAAAACCACCATACTCCTTCTTCTTGTCCTTGACAGACATCTGAACCATGGTGGTGGTCATCCAGCATATCGATGCACCAACCTTTATATCATCGCTGAGGGCTGAGAGCATCCATGCCCTGTAACCTCCCATGGAACATCCTGCGCAACCGATGCGGCTGGAGTCTACATACGGCAGGGTGGAAAGGAAATGGGTGCCAGAAATGTCGTCGTAGGTCATAAAAGCACTGAGGTCGCGACCCAGCATCATCATGTTGCCAGCAATGATGTCATACTTGCTGCGGTCTACTCCCTCTTCGCGACCACGCTCACCCCACATGGGGGCATCGGCAGAAAAGACTACATAACCCTTGCTGGCTAGATAGTCTCCCATATACTGCCCATCATACAACCGCTCAGACCACATGCGGGCATCATCGGAAACCTCTGCATTCTCGTCGATAGGTCTGATCATCTTCTCCTTGCCTATGAAGAGGTGACCGCCATGGTCGTGAAGGAGATTGATGGCAGGGAATGGACCATCGCCCTCGGGAACAAGGATATAGGCGCGGATGCGAGAATAGGCATTCACATTGAATTCTATCTTCATGGCCTTGTAACCTTCACGTTGCTCTTGGGAAATAATATTCATAGAATAACTGTCGGCCTGGCGTGGGGGAGCCATCATGCACTCGAGAACCTTGGCCTTGGCCTGACGCTTCCACTTGGAGAAATTGTGTGTCTTGCTGTTGCCCCATGCCAGGGGGTAGGTGAGCTCGGTCTTGAATTGCTCTACGTATGTGGGCAGGTCGAAAGAGAATTCATACCTGTCGCGCTTCTGTAATTTGGATTTCTTCTGGGCTGACGTGCCCATGGGCAGCAGTGCCGCCATTATCAGTACTATAATCTTGTTTCCCGTTTTCATTGAAATAGTTGCTTGTTATGTGTGACCATAGGGTATTCATCGTGCAAATTTAAGACAAAAAAATGGGAATTTGCATGACTATAAGAGAAAATAAGTGAAAAAAGCATAAATCACGACCATGATTCTCAAATATAATTGCTACCTTTGCACACGGTGAATAACCGCAAGGCTAATAATCAAAGAAACATTTTTCACACATTATTTATTTATACACAACAATGAGATTCTGTAGCGAGTTTAACAAGGCTGACGATTATGAGCATTTCAAGGTGGAGAAAGAATGTGGACTGCTCGAGTTTCTACTGGAGAATGTAAACAGGACACACTCTAAGATCAAGGCTACCCTCAAGGGCAGAGGAGTAAAAGTGAACGGCAAGTTTGTGAGCCAGTTTGACTATCCGCTGACACCGGGCATGAAGGTGGCTGTGAGCCGTACGAAGCGCAACCAGATGCAATTCAAGAACAGGTTTGTCAAGATTGTGTATGAAGACAGATGGCTCATAGTGGTGGAAAAGAAGGTGGGCATACTCTCTATGGCTGCCGGGCATTCGTCGCTGAATGTGAAATCTGTGTTGGATGATTATTTCAAGCAGAGCCGACAGAAATGCAGGGCTCATGTGGTGCACAGACTTGACAGAGACACCAGCGGACTGATGGTGTATGCCAAGGATATGGAAACAGAACAGATATTGGAGCACAACTGGCACGATATAGTGTATGACAGACGATATGTGGCAGTGCTGAGCGGAGAGATGGAGGAGACAGATGGTACCATTGCTAACTGGCTCAAGGACAACAAGGCTTATATCACTTTTTCTTCGCCCGTGGACAATGGTGGGAAGTATGCAGTGACACATTTTCATGTGATGAACCGCACTGTTGACCATAGTCTGGTGGAGTTTAAACTGGAAACGGGACGCAAAAACCAAATTAGAGTGCATTCGGCAGATATGGGGCATCCTGTGTGCGGAGATGTCAAATACGGCAATGGAGACGACCCTATACATCGGTTGTGCCTGCATGCATGGCTTCTGTGCTTCACCCACCCCGTAACACATGAGCAGATGGAGTTTGAAACACCTGTGCCCCCCGAGTTCCGTAAACTGTTTAAATGATTTCTCGATGATGGCACAAAAAATTATAATCTATAGATATGAATGATTTTCTCTTGTACGTTTGCGGACTACTCGCACTGGTGATAGGCTTTCTGATAATCAAGAAGATTACTGGTTGCATTGTCAAAGTGATCATTGCTGTGGTCTTGCTGGCAATAATCGGCTATATCATAACAATATGCCAAGGGTGACAAGCAGACCATAGACAAAGATGTTGCGTGCAGTCTCGCCAAGGCATTCATTGAGTTGACGCCCCTTGTCAATCTTGCGTATCTTAACATAAGTGGTGAGATGCATGATCAAGAAGATGAGAGGCAACACAAAAGCAAGTGGCTTGCCCACAAAACAGAATACGATGCCAACCACACAGGGCAAGGCCCCGCAGGCTATATAGAACATGCGGCTGGCATGGTCGCCAATGCGCACAATGAGGGTCATCTTGCCCGCTTCACGGTCGGTGTCGCGATCGCGATAGTTATTGACGATGAGTAGAGAGTTTACAACTGTGCCACAGCATAGCGATGCCAATAACGTTAGCCATGTCACGCTGCCCGTCTGAATATAATAGGTGGTGCACACGGGCACTATGCCAAAGAATACCACTACCAGCACATCTCCCAAACCCATATAAGACAGGTTGGTGGTATAGAGGAAGCAGAAAATCATGCACACCAGTCCCACAAGTATCATCTCGATGCCTCCGTAGAAAATGAGGGGCAGGCCAATTATCGCTGCTAATACCGTGGTGGCGGCTATGGCATGCTTCATGGCCTTGAGCGATACCCAGCCCTGTGTGCAGGCACGCTTGGGACCCAGACGCGTCTCTATATTGTCGGTGCCTTTGGCATAGTCAAAGAAGTCATTTATGAAGTTAGCATCTATCTGCATGACAAAGGCAAAGAGTAGGCAGAGAAGTGCAGATAACCAATTGAATGATGGGTCGGTATAGAAGTCGGCGAGCAGTGCCTCGTTGTCGTTTCTGATGTCTGAATATGCCAATGCAAGACCTATCATCACAGGCACGGCAGCACCAGTAAGTGTCTTGGGGCGGGCTGCTAGTATCCACGCCCTGAGGCTGTTTTGTTTTACTATATCCTCTTTCATGAAATTTTGTTTGATAATATCTTGCAAAAGTAAACATAAATGTGTATATTTGCAAAATAATTTTGCTTTTTTATGATTAATAATACTGCAAGTCTTGATTTGGTGGAATTTGTGGAAACAAAGATACTGCCTAAGTATGCTAATTTTGACAAGGCTCACAATATGGAGCATGTAACCAGGGTGATACGCAATTCGATGGCATTGGCGCGCACTACCGGTGCTGATGTCAACATGGTGTATGTGATTGCTGCTTATCACGACCTTGGCATGTCGGGGCCCAGGGCTATACATCATATCACGGGAGGTAAACTGCTCATGCAGGATATGAGACTGCGCAAATGGTTTTCGGAGAGCCAAATCAAGATAATGAAAGAGGCGGTGGAAGACCATAGGGCTTCGGCTTCTCATGCGCCACGTAGCATGTATGGTAAGATAGTGGCTGAGGCAGATAGGGATATAGATCCCGACATGGTGCTGAGGCGAACGGTGCAGTTTGGACTGGCCAACTATCCCGAGAAATCACGAGACGAGCAGTGGAAACGCTTCTGCGACCATCTTGAAAACAAATATTCGAACAATGGATATATACGCCTGTGGATTCCAGGGTCAGAGAACGAGAAGAAACTCAAGGCTCTGAGGGAGATTATTGCCGACAGGCATAAACTATTGCAGATTTTCAATGATATCTATCAGCAGGAATCTGGTGAATAGACGATGGCTGATCAGTTGAAGAAGTTCCACGACACACCCATGCGGAGTATCCTGCCGTTTTGCGGATAGTGCGGTGCCAGGAAATATTGTTTGTTGCCATTGCCTGCATTGGCGTGGCTAAACATCACGAAGAAGCGTGCGTGCTTGAGGTGCATGTTGGCATAGGCATCAATAAAGGGATATCCGCCAATGTCCACTTTGCTGGCTTCGGTCTTCTGCACAGCATACTGGTTGAGTTGAGGACAGAAGTCTGGGGCTTTGTATTTGGAAAAAATGGTGGCAGAAGCACCAATCTCGAATGCCAGTTGACCCACGAGTTTGAATTTCAGATAAATATTAGAAAATACATTGAATGTGGGCACGGGCAACACATCCTGCTGACCGCTGTTTTGGAAGGTAATGATGTTTTCCCAGTTGAGCGGACCGAGTGTTACGTCCTGCCTAAGTTGTGCCGTAAGCAGGTTTATATTGCTGCCGCACTGGTATAATCCGGCAAACATATTTGTGCGGCCCTCGGTGGTGGCATCGTATCCCATGCCAAAATAGGTATAGTTCTGTATCTCCTCTATGGCCACCCTGACCTGTGTCTTGGTCTTGCGGTAGGCGAAGAGTCCCTCTATGCGTGTACGTGTTTCGTGGTTGAGGTTGTCATTATCCCACCAGATATGCTTTGAATGGTAATGGCGCTGATAGAACGTGGGCGCCAACTTGTAGAAATAGGCCTTGGCTGCAAGCGTTAGGGTGTCGCCCCAGAGTTTGAAGTTAAGGTCGGTGGAGAAATCAATCTTTATCTGTCCGGCATCCTCTCCTGTGAGCCATGTCTCTCCGAGAATATCATAATGGAATGTCTTGCCTTGTGATTTTATTATCTGTCCGCCTATGCTCACATGGTTTTCGTTCCATGAGTCGGTGGTTACCATGGTATGGTTGTCTGCAGCGATGTATCCCGGCATCTTGAAGGTGCGCAGTTCATGGCTGGCAAATACTTTTAATCCTGCCTTGGCATATTTATTGAATCCCTCAAGCAATGCCACTGCAAAGGTGTTTTTCACCGAGAGGTGACGTGTCTTGTCGTAGATGGAGTCGCCACCGTATTGATATCCTTCGTTGTAATCAAAATAAGTGTTGGCGTAATAGTCGGCTGGAGATTGGTATGCCTGATATATGCGGTCATACTTGTTGATGTCGAGGGTGTGGATAAAACTCGTGACGGGCACAAACTCATCCTTCATGGTGGCATCTATGGAGTCTTGTATGGCCTGCGCCCTCATGAGACTATCGGCGGCAGCCTGGTCGGCAATACTAATGCGTGTGGTATCGGCAGCCACTTCAACCTTTTCGGGAGCGGGTTCATCGCCCATGATTACGGCATTGTCGGGTCGGCCCAACGGGGTCTTATTGACTGCCGACGTTTTGTTGCGCTTGGTCTTGGCATTGATGTTGTCATCATCGTCGTCATCCTTCTTGGTGTTGGCATTATCCTTCATTGACTCCTTGGCAAACTGGCGGGCTTTTATCTCCCTCTCGCTCATCTTCACCTTATGATAGAACCCAAGGCTATAACTGTGGTTGAGGAAGAAATGGATGTTGTCGTTTCTGTTCCAATTGCGCTCCAAAACGGTAGGTATCTCGCTTTCTGAATAATTGTCGTCGAATGATTCAGGATGCGTGATATAGTTGTCGTCTGTAATACCACCATTCTCTGCCACTTTCTGGTGGTAGGTGGAAAAGATGGTGTGCATCTTGTATTTGTCGCCGAGATAAGAAACATAGAAGTTTGCTCCGAAATGAGACGCACTCTGACTGTTATAATAGCCGCGGGCGTATGAATAGTCGAGTATGAAGCCCATGCCTAATCTTTTGCTGGCGTTTACGGCAAATTTGGCGTTGAGGTGGTCTTCGCCGTTTGTCTTGCCGCCGCAGTTGTCGTAGGAGAGGTTGGTGATTGGAGATAGAGTATTGGTGAACCGCAGTTGGTCGGGCTCTATCATCACATGACTATAGGGTTGTGTAAACATGAATGACGAGAAGAGCGGGCGGTCTATCACTATCCTGTTTTGCCTCGGCGTGTAATTGTTGCCCGTGGTGTTATACTGTCCGAAGATGCCCGTGTTGAAGATGGTGTTTTGGTATAGGTGTGGCATGGTGTCTACCTCAGCAGGACGGATATTTCCGAATTTGCGGTCGATGGTCCATGCATATATGCCCATAGGAATTTCCTTGTTAGAGGCAGTGTCTCGTTTGTTGAAATTGCGGTTGGAAGCGGTGCTTGGATTCACGTTGCTTTCATTACCAAAACCATCCTGGTCATAGTCTTGAGCTATGACCACTAACGGCATTAGGGTTGAGAGTATGATGCCTATGAGCCTTTTCATTTATTTCTTCATCATTCTGATTATTGACTCAGCCATCTTTACGGGCACGCAACATGCCAGTATAATCATGCCTGTCATCTTGTCATTGAGAAAGTAGACCAGCATGCCGGCCACCACTCCAAGCATGAATATGACATTGAGTACCATGCGCACCTTGAATTGCATGGTGGTGCGATAGTCCTCATTATTCTGTTCCATTCTGTGATGTCGTGGTATCATCTATGTTAGGGTTGTTTGTTAAGCAATGTTTCTATCTTGTTGAAAATGTAGTCTTTACGATCGATGGTTTTTCTGCGGAACTTGCCCGTGACCCTGGAGAGTTTTTGCTTGTTTTTCTTCAGCCCGTACTCGTCGGTAATCCATTCCTCTGCCCTGTAGTTTTGTGGTTGGCGCTCCTCGTCATAGAGGTAATAGATGCGTGTTATTGTTAGTGTGGCCTTGCCATCTTCGCATTTTGCCAGCAGGTTGTACATGAAGCGTGTGCGATCGAGCACAAGGGCTTTGTCTTTGAACACGAGCCATTCCTGATAACTTCCGCAGATAGTGTGTGATGCGGTATCCTCGAAGGTTATGCGACTCTGCTCAAATTGATTGGGCTCTTTGGTCATCTTCTGCATGTATGCCTTTACAATGTCGAAAATCTGTTGTGCTGACTTGCCTTTGGCTTCCAATTCCTTTGTAAAAACCACGCGACCGTCTACCACGGGCACTGCTCCCACAAGGTATTTCTGGTCAGGATTTATCACTGTGCCGTCTTCTGTCTTTTCTGGCATTTCCCATGTGTTTTGTGCCATGGATGCCAAAGGCATGATGGCCATTAGTGCTATAATTAATCTTTTCATGCTCATTATTGTTTGTCTTTTTATTGGTGCAAAGGTACAAATAATATCCGTATGATGTAGCATGATTTCGGATATTAACTTTTTTTCAGTTCCAATTGTTCCTGCAGTCTAACCAGTTCGTCGCGGTATTGTGCCGCCTGGAGGAATTCCATGCGTTTGGCTGCCTCTTTCATAAGTTTTATGGTGTTGTCGATGGATTTGCGCAGTTGTTCCTCTGTCATGCTGCATATTATTGGATCGGCGGCCATAGTGGGTTGTTGCTCTACGTATGCCTCCTGATAGGTGGTGGTACTGTCTGGCTTCTGTTGTGCAACCAGTGCGCCACCAGAGATGTTTTTTACTATCTGTTGCGGCGTGATGCCGTGGGCTTGGTTATACTCCATCTGCTTTTTTCGCCGGCGCATGGTTTCGTCGATAGTTTGCTGCATACTCTCTGTTATGTTGTCTGCATACATGATAACCTTACCATTCACATTTCTGGCTGCGCGTCCGGCTGTTTGGGTCAAGCTGCGTTTGCTGCGCAGAAACCCCTCCTTGTCAGCATCTAAAATGGCAACCAACGACACCTCGGGCAAATCGAGACCTTCCCTCAGTAGGTTTACTCCTACCAGCACGTCATAAATGCCTTGGCGTAGATCTTGGAGTATCTTAACACGATCCAAAGTGGCCACATCGCTATGTATATATGCTGTTTGTATGCCATGGTTGAGAAGATAGTCGGTGAGTTCTTCTGCCATGCGCTTGGTGAGGGTGGTGACCAGTGTGCGCTCATGCCTGTGGGTACAGTCTACAATCTCTTCCATGAGGTTGTCAATTTGGTTGGCTGTAGGTCTAACTTCAATTACGGGATCTAGCAGGCCCGTGGGGCGGATAATCTGCTCAACCACAACTCCTTCAGATTCGTTCAGTTCATAATCGGCAGGGGTTGCAGAAACGTAAATTACTTGGTTAACCATATTTTGGAACTCATTGAAAGTCAATGGTCTATTGTCGAAGGCTGCAGGTAATCGAAATCCGTATTCTACAAGGTTGGTCTTGCGAGCACGGTCGCCGCCATACATGGCGCTTATCTGTGGTACGCTCACATGGCTTTCGTCTATCACCATGAGATAATCATCAGGGAAGAAGTCGAGTAGGCAGTAGGGCCGTTCGCCTGCTTTTCGTCCGTCGAAATAACGAGAATAGTTTTCTATACCCGAGCAGTGGCCTAACTCCTTGATCATCTCCATGTCATACTCTACTCGCTCTTTTATTCGCTGTGCCTTGATGTTGTCTCCCAAGTCGGTAAAAAACTCAATCTGCTTGCTAAGATCGTCCTGTATGTCGTGTATGGCTTTTATGGTTTGCTGCTGCGAGGTGGTGAAAAGATTGGCAGGATATATCTTGTATTCATCAAAGCGACCGAGGCGCTGCATGGTTATATGATCGAGTTCCTCAATGCTGTCTATCTCGTCATCCCAGAATATCACCCTGAGCACGGCATCGCTATAAGCCATCAGTATGTCAAGGGTGTCTCCCTTTACACGGAAAGTGCCGCGCTGCAGCTCTATATCATTCCTTACATAAAGAGCCTGCACGAGTTTGCGCAACAGGGCATTGCGATCCATCCTCTGTCCGCATCTTATCTCAATTACGTTTTCAGATAGGGCAATGGGACTGCCCATTCCATAAATGCAACTCACCGACGATACCACGATGATATCTTTGCGACCCGAGAGCAATGATGAAACGGCACGCAGACGCAAACGATCAATCTCTTCGTTGATGGCCAAATCTTTCTCAATGTATGTGTCGGAACTGGGCATGTATGCCTCTGGTTGGTAATAGTCGTAATAGCTCACGTAGTATTCCACCGCATTGTCAGGAAAGAAACCTCTCATCTCCTCATACAACTGTGCCGCCAATGTCTTGTTGTGGCTCAGGATTAGGGTGGGGCGGTTAACAGTTTGTATCACGTTGGCTACGGTAAAGGTCTTACCAGATCCCGTCACCCCAAGCAGCACCTGGGACTTGTCGCCCCGCTCAATGCCGTTTACCAATTCTGCTATTGCCTCTGGCTGATCGCCCGTGGGTTTATACTTTGATGTTAGTTTAAATATACTCATGACGGTGCAAAATTAGTCATTTTAACAGTAATATAGCAATGATTAATGTTTATTTTAATAAAAAAGGTATCAAAAACTTGGAAAATCTCCGAAAAAGTAGTATTTTTGCACGCCAATTCGGATAAAATGAAGAATAAGATAGTATTATTAGCAATATCAGGCTTGATGCTCGCCAGTTGCGCTACAGAGTTCAACCGAGTGTATAAGACATCTGATTATGACTATAAGTATGAGTTTGCCAAGCAACTCTTTGCTCAAGGCAAGCACAGCCAGGCCATCACATTGCTGCAGGAACTGGTGACCATACAGAAGGGTACCGACAATGGTCAAGAGTGCCTTTATATGCTCGCCATGGCAGAATATTGCAATGGTGACTATGAAAGTGCATCAGCTACATTCAAGAAGTATTACAAGACATACCCAAGGGGCGTGTATGCTGAGCAGGCATGCTATTATATAGGACGTTCGCTGGCAGAAGGGGCACCAGAGCCAAGGCTCGACCAAACTCCAACCGTGGGGGCCATAGCAGCTTATCAGGAGTTTCTTGACCTCTATCCATACTCCAAAATGAAAAGCCAGGCGCAGGAAAACATGTTCGCACTGCAGGATATACTAGTGAAAAAGGAATATCTCTCTGCTAAACTCTATTATGACCTCGGAGGATATTTCGTCAATTGTGCCTTTGGAGGAAGCAACTACGAGGCTTGCATCATCACTTCGGAGAATGCTCTCAAGACTTATCCATACATGAAAATGAGAGAGGAGTTTGCTGTGCTCATCATGAAGAGCAAGTTTGAACTGGCACAACAGAGTGTGGAGTCGAAAAAACTGGACCGATATCGTGATGCTGAGGACGAATGCTATGGATTCTTAAATGAATATCCAGAAAGTTCCGAAGCTAACAATGCAAAAAAATATATCGAGAAATGTAAAAAGATTACCCAAGGCAAACAGGCTGACTGATATTTAGATTATAAACCAAACAAATAAGATAGGATAATAAGATGGATTACAAGAAATCAAAAGCACCAGTAAACACAGTGACACGAAACATCATGGACTTGTGTGACGAAACTGGCAATATCTATGAGAGCGTGGCTATCATTGCAAAGAGAGCAAACCAGATTTCTGTGCAGATCAAGGAGGACCTTAGCAAAAAACTGGCTGAATTTGCATCTTACAATGACAGTCTCGAGGAAGTGTTTGAAAATCGTGAGCAGATAGAAATATCTCGCTACTATGAAAAACTGCCTAAACCTACACTGCTTGCTACACAGGAATTTGTAGAGGATAAGGTTTATTGGCGTGATCCAAGCCGCGACAACCTATGATTCAGCGCATACAGTCTGTATATCTCTTTGCTGCGGCAATATGGACACTGCTTTGTGCATTGGTAGGATTGGGGCATCTGTTCATTGGGCTTATAGTGTTGCTGGTTGTATCTTCTGCTTTGGCCATATATACAATCTTCAAATATAACGACCGAAAGAAACAGATAAAACTCTGCAATGTAAATATGCTGCTGCTCATCCTATGGTATGCCACTGATGGAGTGCTACCGTATATTTGTGAGCAATGTACGTCTTCTACCAGATTCTCATGGGATTGGTTTTTACCTTTTGCCTCAATGGTAATGCTTGTGATGGCCAGAAGAGGAGTAAAAGCCGACGATAAACTTATTCGTGATGCTGATAGAATAAGATAAAGCGTAATAGAGTTGATTAATTTGCATACATGACCCGCTTGGAGCGAAAGTTCCAAGCGGGTTTTTGTAGATAGGTAATATTACTGTTCCATATGGTAGAAAAGGGCAAAAAAATACCTATAACTTGGATTTTTTTTTTATATATTTACAAAACATAGAAAAATGATACAGTTTCCTAAAATATCTTCAATTTTATTTGCAAATAACTAAATTATTGTGTATCTTTGCTATCGTTATCCTGAATACAATCTTTTTACCTTAAAAGAGACTAATACCTATTGACGATGAAAAGCCCCCGTTGAGAAACGGGGGCTTTTTGTTCTGAGAAAATTCCGTATTTGTTAATATTTAGTATATGCGCTCATAGTCTGTCATAAAAAACAATGACGTATGGGCAATAAAAAAGCAGCTCTTATTGGGCTGCCTTTTCTTTCATATCTCCTTCAACGTACAAGCGGGTCATCTCCACCTTGCCGTTGGTTCTTACCGTTATTGATTTCTTAAAATGACCAGGGAACTTTCCTGCACCATTGTATGTGACCTTTATCTCACCCTTCTGACCTGGCATCACAGGCTGCTTTGTGTATTCCGGTACTGTGCAACCACAACTGGCCACCGCCTGATTGATAACCAAGGGAGCATTACCCACATTGGTATATGTAAAAACACAGGTAACCTTGGGCGACAACTCAGAAAACTCACCAAAGTTATGGATATATTTGTCAAACTTGATCTCTGCCTGTTTTTTGTCGGCACTTTCCTGTGCCATCACGGTGGTCATGCTGCTTACCACCATCATCATTAATAAAAAAATCTTTTTCATATTTGAGTTTTTTGATTACATGATGCAAAATTAGTGCTTTTAATCAAAAAAGACCATATCTGCAGTACGTATTTTTTTATTATTAACGTTTGCAGATATAGTCTATATGATTTTGAATACTTTTTTAACGTTATTCTTTCAGATTGTTGTTGCTTTCACTATTTATGCATTTAATTATTCAGCAGTGAATATGTGCATTCTATCAGACATCAGTCGATGAGTTTATAGTATTCAACTGCACCAAGAAGGAAACATCCAACACCGTAGTCGTCGAAGTCTGGCACCTTGTCGTAAGTAACAGGCTGGCCAGCAGATGGATCTTTGCCTGTGCCCTGCATATATCCCAGGAAACCATCGTCGTGTACAACAGTGGTGAGAGCTTTCCATGCCTTGTCAGCAATGGGACGGAAGGTCTTAGACTTGAGATAACCCTTCTGTAATCCCCAACTGATGCCGTAAAGGAAGAGAGCGGTACCAGTAGTTTCAGGACCTCCATAGGTGACTGGCGACACAAGGCTCACATTCCAAAAGCCATCCTCTCGCTGACAGGTGGCCAGACCATTGCACATGGCAACGAAATCTTTCTTCAGTTCCTTATATGCCTTGTCCTTGGGGCTGATGTTGTCCATAACCCTTACCAATGCTGCGAGCACCCAACCATTGCCGCGAGACCAATAGCAGTCGTTGCCGTCTTTCTCCTTATATGGAGGGACATAGTCGGCATCTCGCCACCATAGTCCGCTCTTTGTGTTGAACAAACCACCACCGCACTCATTGCGGCTCCAGCGATACATCTTCATGCCATGCTCGAGATAGGCACGGTCGCCAGTAATCTTATACATCTGAGCATACACAGGCATGGCCATCTGGATGGCGTCAATCCATGTCCAATAGCCTATCTTGGTTTCAGCCATTTGGCCGCGCAGGTTTTCGCGTGTAGGAAAGAGCATGGTAGAATCGCCAGTCATCATAAATCTCTCGAGATAGGTCTGCGAGCAGCACTGGTCGTCGGCATCTCGTGTCTTGGTGCCATTGCGTGGCGTCCACTTGTGGAATGAAGCCCAACGGTCAGTGTAGTCGATATAACGTTTCTGAGGGTCTATGGTGTTGAGAGCCATCAGTCCCTCATAATACACCGCTCTCGTCCACAGGCTACTGGGACGAATGCGCTTCACATTGGTGGGCACTGTGGGATCGGCATATTTGGCCATAAAATAGTTGTTGGCACTACGTGCAGTTTCGAGCACGTCCTTTTTTGTAGATGTCTGAGCAGACAATGTGGCGGTGGTCATCACGGCAGCCACTAACATAGCAAACTTCTTCATTTGTTTTAGCGGTAATAAGTTTAGGCTGCGAATTTAATAATAATATTCCATTTATGCAAGTTTTTGACCATGGTAATGTGTTTTTTACGTAAATAATCATATATATTCAGATAAAATTTGTAATTTTGCACTCTGAATAGCAAAATATTATATATATAATTATGTATAGGTCTAAAACTTGTGGAGAACTGAGACTCTCCGATGCCGGCAATGAGGTCACTCTGGCCGGATGGGTGCAGCGCACCAGAAAAATGGGTGGCATGACTTTCGTTGATTTGAGAGACAGATATGGTATCACACAGCTCGTGTTCAATGAGGCCATCAATGCGCAACTCTGCGAAAAAGCTAATAAATTGGGACGTGAGTTCTGTATACAGGCAAAAGGCTGCGTGAGAGAGAGAGAAAGCAAAAACAAAAATATCCCTACGGGTGACATTGAGGTGATTGTTGACTCTCTCAATATTCTCAGCGAGAGTGCCACACCTCCTTTCACTATCGAGGATAACACTGATGGAGGCGATGATATCAGAATGAAATATAGATATCTTGACCTCAGAAGGAACTGCGTGAGAAAAAATCTCGAACTTAGGCATAAGATGACAATTCTCATACGCAACTTCCTTGACTCAAAGGATTTCATTGAGGTTGAAACTCCTATACTCATCGGGTCTACTCCTGAGGGCGCACGAGACTTCGTGGTGCCTTCGCGCATGAATCCAGGACAGTTCTATGCCCTACCACAGAGTCCGCAAACCCTTAAGCAACTTCTCATGGTGAGTGGTTTCGACCGATATTTTCAAATAGCTAAATGCTTCAGGGATGAAGATTTGAGAGCAGACCGCCAGCCTGAGTTTACACAGATAGATTGCGAGATGAGCTTTGTGGACCAGGAGGACGTGATAGCTATATTCGAAGACCTGGCACGCCATCTGTTCAAGGAGATAAGAGGGGTGGAGCTACCTGCACGCCTGCAGCAGATGACATGGCACGAGGCAATGAAACGCTTCGGAAGCGACAAACCTGATTTGCGCTTCGGCATGGAGTTTGTGGAACTCATGGATATCCTCAAGATTGGTACCTTCCCCGTATTTGACTCGGCAGAATATATCGGAGGTATTTGCGTGCCTGGTTGCGCCAATTATTCACGCAAGCAGCTCGACCAACTCACCGACTTCGTGAAGCGCCCGCAGGTGGGTGCCAAGGGATTGGTTTATATCAAGTATAACGAAGACGGCACTATCAAGTCAAGTATAGACAAATTCTATACACCTGATGTGCTCGCAAAGGTCAAGGATACCATGGGAGCAAAAGATGGTGACCTGGTATTGATACTTTCAGGAGATAAAGCAAACAAGACGCGCACACAACTCTGCACCCTCAGACTAGAAATGGGTGACAGACTCGGACTCAGAGATAAGGATAAATTTGAATGTCTCTGGATCGTTGACTTCCCATTGTTTGAATGGAGCGACGAGGAGGAGAGACTAATGGCCACACACCATCCTTTTACCATGCCTAACCCTGATGATATTCCAATGCTCGATGTGCACCCGGAAAACGTGAGAGCAAAGGCTTACGACTTCGTTTGCAATGGTATAGAACTTGGAGGAGGTAGCCTGCGTATACATGACGGACAACTGCAGGAAAAAATGTTCAAGATACTTGGCTTCACTCCAGAGAGAGCCATGGCACAGTTCGGATTCCTTATCAACGCATTCAAATATGGTGCTCCCCCTCATGCAGGACTCGCATTCGGTCTCGACAGGTTTGTGAGCGTGATGGCAGGGCTCGACTCAATACGCGACTGCATAGCATTCCCCAAAAACAATTCAGGACGAGACGTCATGCTCGATGCACCAGGTGAATTAGACCCCAAACAACTTGACGAATTGCAGTTGAAGGTTGACATAAGTCAAGAATAACGCATTTACGGGCGTTTCTACATTTATAGGTGCCACTTTGTAAGTAAAATATTTTGCCGAATGAAAAAAATGCTTTAATTTTGCATGCAGAACGTAAGAAATGAATAGAAATCATTCAAAAAACGTAGTAATCTGAAAGTATTATGGTAGAAAAAAAGACAACAAAAGTGGCAGCTGAAAAGAAGGAAACAGCTGCAAAGAAAACCGCAGTTAAGAAAACATGCGCCAAGAAGGCTGAAGTAGCATTGAACGCTGAGAACGTTGGTTTCAAGGCAGGTGATGTTTATCAGGCTCTTGCTGCTAATGGTGCCGCAATGACCGTTAAGGAGATTGCCAAGGCTGCTAAAATAGCAGAAGAGGAAGTGCTCCTCGGCATGGGATGGCTCTTCAAAGAGGGCAAAGTAGTTGCCGCTGAAGGCAAGGTTACATTGGCATAATGTTTTAATGTAAATACAAAAAAAGCCGGTATTCACATTGTGGGTTACCGGCTTTTTTAGTGTCTAACATTTGTGCTTATAAATACATGAATCATATTCTCAATGACCTACGACGAACAAATACTTTATCTCATGGCTAAGGTGGGCGATAGGGGATTGTCTGTCAACTTGATTGCCAAACATCTGTATAATCTTAATTCCTCTCTCTTCTTTACTCCTAATATTGAAGATATTAAAAGGCATGTGAGAACATTTCTTGCAAAAAACTCACAAACTCCCAATTCTATCATTCTAAAAATGGATAAAAAGGGGTGTTACAAACTCAATCCCAATACACCAGCAGTGCATCAACTGATGATTGATTTCTCTGTACACAATTCTTTGGATGATGATGAACAGCAAAACCCTGAAGAGCAATCAAACAGCAACTATTATCATGATTCATCTCCAGGGTTCTTTGACTGACACTTTCTCTTTGATTTATAATGTCTTTTTGATTGACAGTGTTAACGATAAGGCTTCTTTTCTCCTTTCAGAAATGGAATTACCTGCTCGAGAGCCTCCTTGCGTTCATGTGGCTTGAAACCATGGCCAGCTCTGCGTATTAGGTGCAGACGTGCATTGGCATATTTAATCGATGCCTTGCGTGAATCGTTTATAGATACTATCCTGTCGGCATCACCTTGCACTATCAGTACAGGACCACTATATTCGGTAATAAGGTCAAAGACTTTCATATCCCTTATTTCCTCAAAAAAGCGACGCCCCATCTTGATATTCCACAACGTTGTGGTGTCAGGGATGTCTTCCAGGCGAGGGTAGCGCTCGTTCCAATTGTCGGGAATGCATAATGCTGGGTAAAACATCACTAGTTTACACACCTCATCTTTCAGGCGGGCTGCAGCCAAAGCCGATACTAGACCACCCTGACTTTCACCCCATAGCACAATATTGTCGGTATCCACGTATGGCTGATTGCGGAAATAGTCCACAATGGCACAAAGGTCATCGGTCTCGTCGAGTATTGACATGTTCATGGTGTTGTTGTCGCTGCGACTGCGTATCGATCCGCAGGGGAAATCAAAACAATAAGTCATGTAACCCATCTCCGCAAGTTGGTTCACATAATCGAAGGCGAAATAGTGGGTACCATTGAAACCATGGCTTATTATGGCTATAGGATGCTTGCCTGTAAACGTGTCTGGACGGTTGATTACTCCATAGATTTGCCTGTTGCCATTGTTTAACCACAAGGTACATGTATCTTTGAGGCTGGGTCTCAGCATCGGGTGTTGTGCCATTGCACACTGGTTGATACCTACAATGCATGCAATTGCAATGAGTGTTTTCTTGAACATAATTTTTTTTCTTATTGGTTGTAGTTGTATACTGTGACAGTTGCATGGATATGGCCAGTGATGGCAGTCATATATCTTTTGCGGTGCAAATATATATATTTTTTGAGTAATTAACGACATGATTATGTCACTTTTTGAGATAAAATGATTACTTTTGCACAAAAATTCAAACAAAACATGAAAATTGGTTTCGACAACGAGAAATATCAGAGTATCCAATCTGAGCATATCAAGGAAAGGATATCTCAGTTTGACGGTAAATTGTATTTGGAGTTAGGTGGAAAACTCTTTGACGACCATCATGCTAGCCGTGTGTTGCCGGGATTTCAACCCGACAGCAAGTTGAGAATGTTTCAAAAACTCAGTGACAGCATAGAGATAGTGATTGTGATTAGTGCCACTGATATTGAGAAAAACAAAAAACGCGCCGATCTTGGCATTACATACGATGAGGATGTACTCAGACTCAGGGGGGAGTTCCAAAACCGCGGATTCATGGTTGGCTCGGTGGTCATCACACATTACAATGGCCAACCCGCTGCCATCGCATTTAAACAAAGATTGGAGCGAGATGGTATTAAAACCTATTGCCATTATATCATTGAAGGATATCCACATAATGTGAGCCTCATAGCATCAGAAGATGGGTTTGGAAAGAATGACTATGTGGAGACAAAAAGACCGCTTGTTATAGTGACGGCTCCAGGACCGGGAAGTGGCAAGATGGCAGTGTGCCTCAGTCAACTTTATAATGAAAACAAGCGTGGTGTTAGGGCTGGCTATGCCAAGTTTGAAACATTCCCAGTTTGGAACCTGCCACTCAAGCATCCTGTGAATATTGCTTATGAGGCAGCCACAGCCGATCTCAATGATGTAAACATGATTGATCCCTTCCATCTAGAGGCGTATAAGAAGATTGCAGTCAACTATAACAGAGATATTGAGATCTATCCCGTGCTAAATGCCTTGTTTGAAGGTATATATGGCACCAATCCATATAAGTCGCCTACCGACATGGGAGTAAACATGGTGGGATTCTGCATATCTGATGATATCGCCTGCTGCGAGGCTTCCAAAAATGAGATAGTAAGACGCTATTATGCTGCCACTAATAAACTTGCAGCTGGAGCATGCAACGAGGCTGAGATTAACAAGATTCAACTGCTGTTCAATCAGGCTGGCATCAATACAGACTACCGATGCACCACCATAGCAGCAAGGGAATATATGAAGAAAACTGGTCACACATCATCAGCAATCGAACTCGAGGATGGCACTATCATTACAGCTCATTCCAGTTTGCTGCTCGGCTGCAGCGCCGCATTGCTGCTTAATGTAACCAAGCATCTTGCAGGTATCGATCACGAGACAAAACTCATACCACAGTCGATGATCGAACCCATACAGCATACAAAGATCAACTATCTCGGTGGACATAACCCACGACTGCATACCGATGAGGTGCTCGTGGCTCTCTCTGTTTTGTCTGAGAATGACGACAACTGCCTAAAGGCTCTGCAGCAGTTGCCAAAACTCAGAGGTTGCCAGGTGCACTGCACTGTAATGCTCAGTGATGTGGACCAAAAAATCTTCAAAAAACTGGGCATCAACCTTACTTGCGATCCTGTATTGAAGAAATAACTATGAGGGCTTATGCCAATGCTCTTCAGTGACATAACAAAATGGACGATAGCCAGAGTTGCACGTAGGGCGACACTGGTTGTCGCCTTTTTGTTCGTATGTACACTACAGAACATAGAAGCTAGAAAGATTGGAAAGGTTAGAAGGGCTGTGAGAGAACTGAGTAAGGTGGACACCAACTATATAGAACCGCAGCATTATAATTTTACCGTGATGATGCAAACCACCTATACTTACGACAAATATAGCGTGACTAGCGCCAATGGACAGGAGTTTACAATGGCTCCTGACGTATCGGCAAAGATTGGACCGTATTTCGGTTGGAGATGGTTCTTTCTCGGTTATACCTTTGACCTAAAACATCTCTCACCATTCAATAAATCAAAAAAGCAGGAGGTGGAATTCAGTATATACAGTTCGAAAATTGGGGTTGACCTCTTCTACAGGCGCACAGGCAGCGATTATAAGATTAGGGATGTTTTTCTCGGAGAAAATATTGACGGTACACCTCTGCAGAATGTACCCTTCGATGGAATAAATGTGGGCATTACAGGTGCAAACATTTATTATATCTTCAACCACAGAAAGTTTTCTTATCCCGCAGCATTCGCACAGAGCACATGTCAGAAAAGAAGTTGCGGTAGCTGGATGGTGGGCCTGGGATTCTTGAATAACTCTATATCCATAGACCACGAAAAACTGCAAAATGTGGTGAATAGCACCCTCAAAAAGGAGGTGCCCATAGACAGCGGACTGATGATCAATAACCTTAAGTATTATGACATCAACGCTACCATAGGATATGGTTACAATTGGGTGTTTGCCAAAAACTGGTTACTCTCGGCCAGTGCTTCTGCTGCCATAGCATATAAACATTCACAAGGTGAAACTGAAAAATCCCAGAGCTTTTCAGGGCTCAACTTCAATTTCAATGATATAAATCTGGATGGTATCTTCCGGCTCGGAGTGGTATACAATAATACTAAATGGTATGCTGGTATGAGTGGTATCATGCATTCATATCATTACAGAAAACCACAATTTGAAACGAATAATACTTTCGGAAATGTCAATCTTTATGTGGGATATAATTTCGGTTTGAAGAAAAGTTATCGAAACAAACATAAGTAATAATTATGATGAATTTGAAAAAATGCGTATCCTTGTGTTCAACTGTATTTTGCCTAGCATTCACGAATATAGCATGGGCACAATATACTAATGCTGAAATTCCTGAAAATGAGAATACTGATGCCATATCAGAAAACTATTCTAAGGACGATTTGGATGGAGTCAACATATTATATGAAAAGGCTGACAGCTTAACAATAGAAACCGTTCTCAAGGCTGAAAAAGATAATGATAAAGCCACAGCAGCCACCTTTGCACGCAAATTTATTGGTATTCCATATGTTGCCCACACCCTGGAGGGCAACGAGGATGAATGTCTCGTGGTGAACACACGGCAAATGGACTGCACTACTCTCGTGGAAACTGCTACTGCTCTCATGCTTTGCCATCAGCGAAAGATGACATCTTTTTATGACTATTGCCGCATGTTGCTCACTATCAGATATCATAAGGGAAGGATAGACGGATATGCTTCGCGACTGCATTATTTCACAGAATGGATCATCGACAACGAGCAAAAAAAAATCGTTGACGAGGTGCAGAAATCTTCTGCTCCTTTTAATGCCACACAGACTATTCAAGTGGGATTCATGTCGGAACATCCAGAATATTATGAGGCTCTCAAACGACAACCTAAACTGATTATGCAGATTAAAGATAATGAAAAACGTATCAACGGACTCATATTCAGATATATACCCAAACAGGACGTGGGTAGTAGTGCGGCCATGAGAGAGGTAGTGAGTGATGGAGATATCATTGCCATCACATGTAGCAAGAAAGGGCTTGATATTGCTCATGTTGGATTTGCTGTATGGCAAGAAAACAAACTCCACCTTCTCAATGCATCCATGATACATAAGAAGGTGGTGCTCGAACCTATGACCCTCAAGCAATATTTATCGCGTCACCCATCACATACAGGCATAAGGGTGATACGAATCAATGACTGATGTGACTTGCATATAAATCAAAGGCTGATAGATATGTTGATATATCAAAGACTGAAGAGATTGTCTATATCCTTGATTTCGTCTTCGTCAAACCATTTAGACAACTTGGCCTTGGCTTTCTGCTGTATAGTCTCATCCACACTGTCCCATACTTTCTTCAATACGTATATGACCACGGCGAGATCGTCGGTGAGTCCTGCTATAGGAATGGCGTCGGGTATGACATCGAGTGGACTAATAAGGTAACCCAGGGCACCTATGATGATAGCCTTGTCGGCAGTAGACACCTTATCGCTCTGCAATGTGTAATATAGCAGCAGGGCAGCATACACGAGTTTGGCTCCTGCACGCTTGGCAATACGGGAAATCTTCTCAACGAAATCGTTGGCAGAGAACTTGCCCGAGTACTTCATAAAATCTGGTAATTCCATAATTCTTGTTTCGTTATTTCGTTTATTAATATTATTTGCCATATTTGTCTATGAGCGACTGGGCTTGGTTGTCGCCCATGTCTTTGGCGCGTTTAAGGTTGGCCACACCTTCTGTCTTATTCCCTTTGATGCATTGTGCAACTCCGAGAAAAAGATAGCCATCACTATTGTCGGCATCTATCTTTACAATCTCATTGGCCTGCTCTATGGCATCGTCAATCATTGATACCCTAATCAGTAGTGATGCTCGCTCTGCCATATAAAATGTGTTGGTTGGTTCCAGTTCTGTGCATTTGGTTATGTCGTTGAGTGCCTGCTGAAACATGCGTCCTTCGAGTTCGGCCTGGTGGCGGCGGTAGTAGAAATTGGCGTTCACCTCTGTCTGCATGAGTCCTTCATATGTAGTGAGGTCTGCCACTGCTGCCCTGTATTTCTTGGCAATGATCTGTGCATTTGCCCTGGCTAGTATATAGGGGGCTGCAGTCTTGAGATATGGCTTTGAGAATGTGGCTATGCAGCTATCGAGAAGGGCCATCTGAGCTGTGGTATCGTTGAGTGCACTCTTGCATTGAGATGCCTCAAACCAAATATCTGCATTAGCTTCGCGTGAATTGATGATAGTCTGATAGGTGTCAAATGCCTCCTGATATTTAACATTTGAATAGAGTATCTGCGCTTTAAGTTGACGGTATGCCATCATCGGATTGGCTGCATAGGCAGCGTCGGCTTCGCCTATGGCTTTGTCGTAGGTCCATGCCTCATAGGGATGAGCAGATGTGAGCAGATGGTTGTATATCATCCTTGCATAGTTGTAATGGATGTCTTCTTTCTTTTCTGCCACTTCTATGGCCTTGGCCATGTCGGCATCGGCGTCTTCAAATCTATTCTTAGTCACCTCGAGGTGTGCTCTGCTGACATAACCATCTGGCAAGGTGGGGAACTTGGCTATGAAATCATCCACTATTCCTGCGTGTGCCAACGTGTCGGACGATGACGATGATATGAAGAGAGTCAGTATGGCCTGTTGTGGATCGTCGGGCAGGTCTTTCTTAATATCTATGGCCTTTAGTGCTGGATCGTTTACACTCAATCCCTTGATAATCAGCGATTCAGCATATCTGGCAGACAAAGCATATACCTTGCCTCCTGTACCACCTGGCTGCATTATACCAATTAGTCTCCCATCACTGTCGGCAATGGGACAGCAGTCGAAGCCCTCTCTGTTTTCCATTGATATGGTATAATATTTATATTCGCCTGCCACTGTTTCCGACTTATTAACAGTGCCTTCTATGCATGTCTTGGTATTCCCTGCAGGATATCCAATTAACCATACCTTGCTATCATCGTCGGCATCGGCAGGAGCCATGGTGAGTGGTTGTGCCTTCTTGGTGTCCACCTTGAATTTCACCACGTCATACATCTCGTTGGCACCAAGAATGAGGCTAACATTATTTTGCTTTCCTGAGGCATCTATGATTATTGCCTTGTATGCCCCCTTGAATGGAGCATAAGCGGCCAGAGCCTTACCATCGGCATCTATATAGAAACCATTGCAACTGGCAATCATCTGCCCTTTGCTATCGAAGGTCTTGAGGGTAAACACGGCCTTTGCTGCCTTCTTGTACCATTTGGGTTGTCCCATCAACAAGGCAGGCATCATCAATGCCATGCCAAGCATATAAAAAAACTTGTTTCTCATTTCTGTCTTACATATATAATTATGTGTATTCACTCAAAACAATATCTATTTATCGATAATAATGTATCTATCGATAGTAATGTATTTATCTATCAAATATCTAGAGACAATAGTTCATTTGTTGAGCAGTTCGCGGGCGTTGCACATGGCTGCTTCTGTTATGTCACTGCCGCTCAGCATCTGTGCTATCTCTCTCACTCTCTGCCCTTCATCCAGTTCAGTCATTGATGTAGTGGTGGTATCGCTATTGTCTGTCTTGGTCACCTTATAATGGTGTGACCCCATAGCTGCTATCTGTGGCAGGTGTGTGATGCTTATTACCTGTCTGTTGCTGTCGCCCATCTCTTTCATGGTCAAGGCCATACACTCTGCCATCTTGCCGCTTACTCCTGTGTCTATCTCGTCGAAGACGATGGTAGGTAGTTTTACTGCACCGCTTATCATGGCTTTGAGCGAGAGCATCACACGTGCTATTTCGCCACCTGAAGCCACCTGTGAGATGGGTTGGAGTGGCATGCTCTTGTTGGCACTGAAGAGGAATGCTACTTTGTCTATGCCAGCAATGCTCATCTCTGTGTGGTCTATTGAGATTTCAAATCTCACGTTTGGCATGCCAAGCATTGCGAGTCTGCTCACCATATTTTTCTGTACTTTTTCTGCCGCTTTCTGCCGGCATGAGCTCAGTTGCTTTGCTTTGGCAATGGCTTTATCTTTCGCTTTGTCCATTTCCTTTTGAGCATTTGCTAGGGCTTCGTCGCTATTGTCAATATTGTTGATGGCTGCAGCCAGCATCTCCCTTTTGTCTATGAGCGAAGCGATATCAGTGGCAGCATATTTCTTTTGCAGCGAATAGATGGTGCTTAGGCGGTCTTGAATAAACTGCAATCTGTTGGGGTCAAAATCTGTCTTATCCATCATCCGTTCTGTCTCTTCGCTTATATCCTTCAGTTCTATATAGCATGACTGAAGGCGCTCGGCAATGCTGTCGGCACCAGCCATCATGTCTGTGATGGCATTTATTGAAGCATGTGCGTTTCTAACCTTGTCTATTGCTCCATCAGAGTTTGTTGAATCGAGAAGGTGTGTGGTTTCATACAGTGCATTCTTTATTTCTTCGCTGTGACTGAGGGTATTTTCCTCCATCTCGAGAATTTCCTGCTCATCTGCATCATTGAGTTGAGCATTATTCAATTCTTCCCACTGATACTTCAGGAAGTCAGCGTTCTGCAGATCTTTTTCTATTTGGTTTCGGAGGTTGTCATACACCGATACTTTCCGTTTCCATTCGTTGAAAAGCAGAGTATATTGTTGAATTAAATCTTTATTGTTGGCTATGATGTCAATCACATTAAGCTGGAAATCATGCTTGTTGAGCAATAGGTTTTGGTGTTGACTATGCACGTCGACGAGTTGCTCTCCTAGTTCCTTAAGCATGGTGAGAGCCACGGGTTGGTCGTTGACAAAAGCCCTGCTCTTGCCATTGACTGTCAGTTCACGCCTAATGATACATTCGTCATCATAGTCAATATCGTTATCTTCAAAGTAAGCTTTGAAGTCATATTGTGAGAGGTTGAAATGTGCCTCAATCACACATTTCTTCTCTCCTGGTTTGATAACCTTAGTATCAGCCCTCTGCCCTAGGAGCAGAGCTATGGCACCCAGTATGATGCTCTTTCCTGCGCCGGTCTCACCCGTGATTACCGAAAAACCGGGATAGAGTTGGATATCTAGTTTATCTATGAGTGCGAAATTGGATATATATAACTGTGTGAGCATCTGTTCTTTATTCCTTTATTTTATTCCACGAATTGCTTTGAGCCGCATTTATCGACATGAGCATTTCATAGATTGTTTCTTTCTCTTTTTGTGTGCCTTTGCCTTTGTATATATTTGCTATCTCGTCGCGTTTATAGTCTGTCCATATCTGCGGCAACATGCTTAGGGGCTTGTTTTCGTGAGCAGCCTTGAGACCAGTCTCGAGTGCTGTTGATATATTGGTGCGTCCGCGCTCCACGTTTTGTTCCATCTCGTCGAGTCCGTTGCGGTAATAGTCATACTGCAGTTGTCTGAATGGTTTCATGCCCTCATCGAGATAGTCATTGATGATGGCAAAGCGGTTGCGACTGTTGTCAAAGGCTTTCCAACCCGTGAATTCAAGGTTTTGAGCATTATTTACCAAATACATGCATCTCTGCAGTATGTCGGTGCCGCCCATGGGAGCAAATGTGTCTAGATCTAATCCGATGATGAGATAGGCATAATATGCCATGAGTGCAGTCAGTTGGTTGTCTATGTTCTCATCATTCAAGTTAAGTTGGTCAAACTGTGCGAAATAGAAATTGAAGTCACCATCCTTGTTGTTGTATATCACCGAATTATATTGCGAATTATAAACAGGTCTGTTGGCCTGTATCATGGCTGTGCATTCAAATATGTTGGATGTTTTGTCATATTTGTTGATGGTGATATTGAAGCTACATTGTATGCGCTCGTTCTTCTGGAATTGTAGTTCTGTCCACTGTCGTTCGTTTACAAACTGCTCCAGTGTTTGTTGCAGATTTTCAAATACCGATTTGTCTGTCACTCCCACCTTGCTGCTGTTTATCACTATCTTTGCATCCAGTTCCTGAGCCTTGAAATATTCTGGACACAAGAAGATAAGCAGCACCATTGCTGCCCTTGCCCAAGTCGTGTATGTATTTGATAGTCTGTTATGCATGGTTGTTTGTCCGATTATTGTTGTTTGTCATTGATGATGCTTGTCATCACATCTATGATATCTTCGGCCACCTGAGATTTTGTTTTCTTCGGATATGGAGTCATGCCCTTGTCAGTGATTATGGTCACCTGGTTATCGTCTGCCTTGAAGCAAGTGCCCTCATTGCGCAGCGAGTTCATCACTATGCAGTCAAGGTTCTTCTTGTTGAGTTTGCCCATGGCATTCTCTTCTTCATGGTCGGTCTCCAGTGCAAAGCCCACCATCACCTGATGTTCTTTCTTTTTCTTGCCGAGAGCTGCCGCTATGTCGTGTGTGGGCAGAAGGGTGAGTGAGAGATTGGCGCCTTTACGTTTTATCTTGGTCTCAGCAGTCAATGATGGTCTAAAGTCTGCCACAGCGGCGCATAGTATAGCTGCATCAACATTATCAAAGTCCTTCAGAGCTGCATTGTACATCTCCTCGCAACTCTCAACGTCTATTCTTGTAATGGATCCGAAGGGCAGTGCAGAAGGCAGCTTCTGACTTACTGGACCAGCTATGAGGGTCACGTCAGATCCTCTCATGGCACATTCTTCGGCCAGGGCAAAGCCCATCTTTCCACTACTATAGTTGCCGATAAATCTCACTGGGTCAATTTTTTCATATGTTGGACCAGCGGTAATCATTACCTTTTTGCCCTTGAGTGGCTGGCTGTCTACAAAGAACCGTTCCATATATTCAACAATGGTTTCGGGCTCTTCCATACGCCCTTTTCCTTCTAGTCCGCTGGCCAGAAATCCGCTCTGAGGCTCTATAAAGAAATTACCATATTCCTTGAGTGTCTTTATGTTAACTTGTGTAGACGGGTGCTTGTACATATCAAGATCCATAGCAGGTGCTATCACCACAGGTGCTTTCATAGAGAGGTATGTGGTGATGAGCATATTGTCGGCAATGCCATGTGCCATCTTGCCGAGAGTGGATGCAGTGCATGGCGCTATGAGCATAGCGTCTGCCCATAGTCCGAGTTTCACATGGCTGTTCCATGTGCCATCTCGTTGCGAGAAGAACTCGCTCACCACAGGTTTCTGAGTTAGGGTAGAAAGGGTGATTGGAGTGATAAACTCCTTGCCAGCAGGTGTGATAACCACCTGTACCTCTGCCCCCTTCTTTACCAGACCCCTTATAATCATACAAGCCTTGTAGGCTGCTATTGAACCTGTTATGCCTAATACAATTTTTTTGCCTTTTAGTCCTTCTTTCATAATTGCTGACTTTGGTTGTTCACTACGGATTGGTTCTTTCGGTCATTTTGCAGAATGGCATTATTGCACCCTGATGGCTTATTTCATGTTGGCAGCCTCTCTGAGTCTGATACGTGTAAGCACCTGCTTGGTGTTGTATGTGAAATCGCTGCCCATAATCCAACTATAATATCCTGGGTCGATACGTAACACAGTGGCCACGGGCTGGTCTTTGTATTTGCCGAAGTTAAACACCTCTATCATCACACTATTGCCGTCGGCATCCTTGAGTGGTTGCCCGTTAGGTCCCTTGGCTTCGCTCCACACAATCCTACCTGCAAAGTCAACATTGTTGTTCATCTTTGAGAATTCATTGAGCGCATCCATATCGTTGGGTATTCTGCGTTCTTCTTCCTCCTGAGTTTCAGGGTTATACATGTCTAACTGTCCCTGCAGCACCCTATAGGTGGCCTCGGTGTCCTGATCGGCACGGTGAGCCTCAAAGTCCTCTTCCATCTTTCTGCCGCAATAGAACTTGTAGGCAGCGGCCAGATTTCGCTTCTCCATCTTATGGAAGATTACCTGAGCGTCTATCATCCTGCACTTTGAGAAATCGAAGTTGATGCCAACCCTAAGGAATTCTTCTGCGAGCATGGGAATATCAAAGCGGTTTGAATTGAATCCAGCAAAGTCGCAACCCTCAAACTCGTTGCATAGCGACTGTGCCAGCATTTTGAAGTTTGGTTTGTCCTTCACAACTTCATTGGTGATACCTGTGAGTTCTTCCACCTCTTTGGGTATCATGATTCCCGGATTGATGATATGGTCGCCCCTTTTCTCACTGCCATCAACACCTACTTTAATATAAGATATCTGTATGATTCTGTCTCTTACAAGATCGAGACCGGTAGTCTCGAGGTCAAAGATGACAAGAGGTTTCTTTAAGTTAAGTTTCATTTTGTCTTTTTTGTTCAATATGTTCCGGTAATAATGTGTGCGGCGTTGATTAGTCGTTGATGAGCATAGGCATCACGAGCATCTGCACATCCTGGTTTTCAGGCTGTTGTGCAGGCACCACAAGTCCGGCTCTGCTTGGGTCTGCAAGTTTGATAATAATCTCATCGCAATCGAAATTACTAAGTATCTCTATGAATGCTACTCCCTTGAAACCGATGTTCATAGGTTGTCCGTTATACTGGCATGCTACCTTTTCGGTTGCAGTCTTTGAGAAATCAAAATCGGCAGCATCGAGTGTCAGGGTTGTGGCATCAACATTAAATTTGATGAGGTTGCTGGAATCATTGGCAAATGGTTGCACGCGCTTGATTGCGTTGAGCAACGATTCGCGGTCGATGGTAATCTCATTATTGTTGTTTGTAGGTATAACAGAGTTGTAGTTGGGATAGCGTCCCTCGATGAGTCGGCAGTATACTTCATTTTCTGCAAAGCAAATGGATGCATTTCTCTCGTTGAACCTTATAACCACGTCGCCGCCGTCCTTGTCGAGCATGTTTTTGAGCAATGTGGCAGGTTTTTTTGGAAGGATGAATGCTCTCTGTTCGTTGCACAATACTGAGAAGAGTTTGTTTCTTACGAGTTTGTGTCCATCGCTGGCCACCACAGCGAGGCACTCGGGCGTGAGGTCGAAATATATGCCGTTCATCTGTGGTCTTAGTTCATCCTGCGCTGTAGCGAATAGAGAGCGGTTGATATTCTCTGCTAGCAGGTTGCTGGAAATGGTCAGTTCTGTATATCCCTCATTTATTTTGTCTGTTTCTGGATATGTGTTTGCATCGTCGGTAGGCATGGAGAAATGTCCGTTGAGATACATTATATTCACAATGTTGGAGTTGGTATCCAGTTCGAAGGTTATGGGCTGTTCAGAGAAACTCTTCACTGCATCGAGTATGTTTTTGCAATTAATGGCAAAGGTCATTGAACCGTCGCTCTCTCCCACGGGCAGACTGGTAACCATGGTGTTTTCGCTGTCAGAAGCAGTAAGAAATAGTGTGTTGTCGTGTATACCAAAAAGGATATCGGCCAAGATGGGTGTTGGCGATTTTACGTTTATAACCTTGGCCAGGGCATTGAGTTTGTTGCTCAGTGTGGTGCTTGAAATGGTAAATCTCATTGTCGTATAATTATTATTGTTAGTATCTATGTATTGGCGCATACGCTAACCAATTACAAAAATACAAAATTCTATTGATATGGCAAAAAAAACTATAGAAAATTATATTATTTGAAACAATTTTTGTAACTTCGCAGTCAGAATTTGAATTTATTGGACTTTAAATATTAATAAAGAGAATAATTAAATGGAAATTACAGGAAAAATCATTGCGGTGATGCAGCCACAGGGTGGTGTGTCAGCCCGCACGGGCAATGCCTGGAAGTCGCAGGATTATGTTATTGAGACACAGGAGCAATACCCAAAGAAATGTGTGTTCAGAGTTTTTGGCGAAGAAAAAATCGCTCAGTTCAATATACAGGCCGGTGAGGTGCTCACAGTTTCTTTCGATATTGATGCACACGAGTATAACGGTCGCTGGTTTAATGATGTAAGGGCATGGGCAGTAAACCATAACCCACAGATAGCTCCAGTGCCTGGCGCAGTTCCAACACCAGACTCTGCTCCAATGCCAGGATCTGCACAATCCACAGCCACTCCCTTCCCTCCAGCTGGAGAGGCCGCAGCAGAAGGCAGTGCTGACGATCTGCCATTCTAAACTATAGCAATCGGTAACAAAAGAGGGTGTGTGGCAATTGTGCCTACACGCTCTCTTTCATTTTGTCAATGTCTGATAATTAGGGGTTTGTCTCCTGCAGATTATCCGTTTTTGCTCCGTAGTTTTTCTTTTTTTGCACGGTATATTATCTGGTTTCAAAACTGCTGTTAATGCAATTTAACAACAACGATGATACACTCGTCTCATTAGTTTTTTGATAAATCCGAATAATTGTGCGCAAAAAAATCAAATACAAAGAGTGCAAAAGCTCAAATAATATAATGAATAACCTTACAAAAACCGGAAATATTATTTCTTTTTCTTGCTCCAGTATTTCTCTAGTCGCTTATATTCCTTTTTGGTCAGTTTGAGGAATGAACCGTGTTGCGGATTGGCCACACCCTTAATGTCGGTAGGAGAGTGGAAGTTAGACATGTATTTGTCGGCCTTGCAAATGCGGTATTTGGCAGGACGGGATGAATATTCCACGTATGCTATGCGCCATGTGCTGTCGCCCTCAAGTTGGAATGCCGATGCACCTTCACACTTGCGATTTCCTTCAAATTTTACGTAATCCTTCTCGTCTGGCTCTGGCCATGGACCAGTGAGTTTTGCCGACTTGGTGGTGAAGATACCACGTGTGCCTCCTTCTTTTTTGATCATCATGTGGAAGAGACCATCGGTGGGCAAATAGTTGATGTCTGCGTCTATGGTGGCGTATCCCCAATCGAAGAGTAGGCGTGGTTTGGTGAGGCGGGTAAACGAACGGTCAGCATAAGAATAGAACATGCGGTCGTAACCATCCTCCTTGGCATTGAGAAGTGAGTAATAGATGAAATATCCTCCACGCTCACCATTATCCCACACATAGTCAGCATCCCATATCACCTGAGGTGCCCAAACACGATGTATGGCACTATAGTCTTTATACACATCAGACGATTGTGGGTCGCAGAAGATGGAGGGTCCCTTGCGAAAATCAAAGGTGACTGCTTCCCAATGTATGAGGTCATCACTGCGCAGAAGATTGATGCCATAGTTATACCATTGCTTGCTCTTGGCCACTTTCATATCGGTGGTCACCATCACAAACCCCTTGCCAGAGGCATCGCGGGCTATATAGGCGTCGCGGGCTCCACCCTCAATAGCAGATAGTTTCTCTGTGTCGTATACTTCGTTGCCGTCGTTGAGGTCGTGCCAGTTTTCACCGTCGCGACTCAGTGCAAAGGCCGTCCATTCGCCTCTGCCGCTCATGTGGCAATAGAGGTAACCGTAGGTTTTGGCAAAAGCCGAAAAGGCTACCATAGTCATCATTGCTGTAGTGAATAGTTTGAATAGTTTCATAGCTGTTTGTTTTAGATAATTGATATTGATAAACAAAAAAGGTTGCATTGCAGATATCATGATTTGGCATCTGCAATACAACCCAGAGATTATTTGTTGTTACTCTGTTGTAGCCTTTTCTGTTGCAGGTTCCTTGATATTGGGTTCCTCCAGTCCATAGCCTTTTTTCTTGTCTACTACTTTCAACACAAAGCCGAGGATGAGGGCGGCTACACCGAGACCTGCAAGCATAACCAGAGGAGCTGTATAGTCATAAGACACTGCAGCCTGCTCGGGAGTGATGAGTCCGTTTTCGAGGTCAGCCACGAGTTGTGGGTTTGTCTTGTCTAGCACTTTGCCGATAAGCAGCGGGAATAGCCAAAGACCGATATTCTGAATCCAGAAGATGAGGGCATAGGCACTACCGATGATTTTTGCGTCAACAAGTTTTGGTACACTGGGCCAGAGTGATGCAGGCACGAGCGAGAAACTGGCACCAAGCACAAGGATGGTGAGGTATGCCACGATGATGCCACCCACTGCGTTGCCCTTGAATCCTGGCAATATGAAGGCGAAGGTGAGATGACATGCGATGAGCAATACCGAGCCCAGCACGAGCATAGAGGCGGCCTTGCCCTTATGGTCTACATAGTTTCCGAGTATTGGGGTGATGCCTACAGCCAGTAATGGGAACACGGCAAACACCGTTTCAGCGCTCTGGCGCATGTAACCCATATAGCAGAATGTGACCAAGGCTACGGCAGCAAGACCGAGCAGAGAATATTTTGCATTTTTGTTTTTTGAGAAATTGCTTGAGAATGCGGCTGCTGCCACCACAAGCATGATGACATACTGGATAACAGTTACTGTGGTGCCGCCCCAGAAAGAGTTGGGGTCTACTTCAGAGAAGGTGAGGTTGCACTGAAGCATATTTACTGCATATTTCTGGAATGGGAAGATTGCTGAATAATAGAGCACGCAGAGCAGGGCCACTACCCAGAAACCACCGCTAGTGAGAATCTGGCCGAGGTCGCTGATCTTGAATGGATCGTCTTTCTCTTCTGCTTCGCCTGTCTGTGAGTCCAGTTTGCGGTCCATAAAGAAATAGACTATAAACATTATGAGGGCTATGAGTAGGAGTACCACTCCGAATGCTACCGAACGTGATACGTCTATTACGCCACCCATCTTAGCAAATACGGGAGAGAAGATCATGCAGGTGGCCACACCTAGGCGTGCCAATGCCATTTCTGAACCCATTGCCAAAGCCATCTCACGACCCTTAAACCATTTTACTATACCTCGCGAAACGGTGATGCCTGCCATCTCTACACCACAACCGAAGATCATGAATCCCACAGCGGCAAACTTGGCAGAGGCGGGCATGCCGAGATAGAAAGGAGAGATGCCCAACTCATCGAAAACGGGTATGTAATTGAGATTGTCTGTAAACCATCTCTCCAGACCGCTACCCATGAATGATTCGGTCACGGCATACCAGTTGATTACAGCGCCTATCACCATCACAACTCCCGAAAGCAGTGCTGTGAAGCGCACTCCCATCTTGTCGAGTATGATGCCGGCAAAGATGAGGAAAAACACGAATACGTTGAGGAATGTTTCGGAACCTTGCATAGTGCCGAAGGCTGTGGAATCCCATCCGCGTGTAGATTGCATGAGGTCTTTGATAGGCGATAGGATGTCCATAAAGATGTAGGAGCAGAACATGGCTCCGGCGAGAAACAGCAGCACCGTCCATCTCATGGCTGCCGAGTCTCTCAGTGTTTGAGTTACTTTTGATTCCATTGATATAATTTTGTTTTGGTTTCTGATAGTGAGTTTTACTTTAGCCATCTGTCGAGCCAGTCGAAGAATGTGCGCTGCCAGAGAACGCCGTTTTGTGGTTTGAGCACCCAATGATTTTCATCGGGGAAGATGAGTAATTCTGCTGGTATACCTCTCATGCGTGCTGCATTGAATGCTCCCATGCCTTGGTTTGCATTGATGCGATAGTCGAGTTCGCCGTGAATGCAGAGTATAGGTGTATCCCATTTGTCTACAAAGCGATGAGGCGACTGCTCATATGTGGCCTTAGCCTCTGGGGTGGCATCCTTATTCCAGTAGGCATCGTCATACTCCCAGTTGCTAAACCAGTTTTCTTCAGTGTCTGTGTACATTGACTCGAGATTGAAGGCTCCGTCGTGCGAGATGAAGCACTTGAACCTATTGTTATGGTGGCCTGCGAGATAATAGACGCTGAATCCGCCGAAACTTGCACCTACAGCCCCCATACGCTCACGGTCTACAAAAGGCAAATTGGCGGCTGCATCATCTATGGCACTCAGATAATCATTCATACACATGCCAGTCCAATGGCTGCTTATCATCTCGTTCCACTCATGGCCAAAGCCTGGCAGACCGCGACGGTTAGGAGCCACTACCACATAGCCGTTAGCAGCCATGATTTGCATGTTCCAACGATAACTCCAGAACTGGCTTACGGGACTCTGTGGTCCACCCTCGCAGAAGAGCAGGGTTGGATAGCGCTTTGTTTCGTCGAAATGGGGAGGCAGGATTACCCATACAAGCATGTCATGGCCATCTTTGGTCTTCACCCATCTCTGTGTGATTTTGCCGAGGGCCAACTGGTCTAAGATATGCTTGTTTTCGTTTGTTATCTGTGTAACCTTTGTCTTCTTGACATTCTTTCCCGGTGTTACAATAAAGATGTCTGTGGGGGCGCTCATGCTCTGTCTCATGGCCAACAACTTGTTGCCATTGTTGGCAGGAGCCACCGACACGAAGTCGGCCCAGTCATCGGTAATCTGTGTCACTGTGCCCTTGAGGTCGGTTGTATACATGTTTACACATCCGTGCCAAACACCTATGAAAGCAAGTGAATGTGAGTCGCCCTGCCAGCAGAAAGCATCCACGTTTGAGTCGAATGATTCGGTCACATAAGTCTTGGTGCCTTGTGAGAGGTCATACACGCAGAGGCGGTTGATGTCTGCCTCATAGCCATCGCGGGCCATACTCTGCCATGCTATATATTTGCCATCGGGCGAGAACTGTGGGTTGGTGTCGTAGCCAGGATTGTTTTTGAGGTTGGCTTCAGCATTCACGGTCTGGTCCTTGAGTGTATGCGAAGGGTTGCAGGCAGGTGCCTGATAGTTTGCGGGTTTGCAGAGATTAACAGTGGTTTTGGCTTCTGTATCATATAGATAGATATCAGAATCTGTGGATATGGAATAGTCTATACCCTTCTTCTTGCGGCATGTGTATGCAATATACTTTGAGTCGGGGCTCCATGCCAGTTGCTCGATGCCTCCAAAGGGTTCCATAGGGCATTCATAGGGTTCGCCGGCCAGCAGGTCTATACCTTCTGTCACACCATTTGCGTTCACCTCTGCCAGCCAAGGGTGTTGGATAGACTCTACATAATGGTCCCAATGGCGATACATAAGGTCGGTGACACGTCTACCAGTGGCTTTGGGCAGGTCTTTGGGGTTGGCCTTGATGATATCATGGAAGGGTTGTGACTTGATGAGTATCACCTTGGTGCCATCAGGAGAGAAGAGGAAGGCATCTATTCCTGTCTTGTCGTTGGTGATCTGTCGGCGGTCGGTGCCATCGGCATTCATGGTCCATATTTGCTGCTTGGTCAGATAGGCTATGCGTTTGCCACCCGCTATCCATACAGGGTCTGTTTCGTTTGCAGAGGCCTGTGTGAGTTGTTTGGCATTTCCGCCATCGGCATCTACGATGGCTATCACCTGATGACCTTTGTTGGCCTTCACGCTATAGTATCCAACCTGATATACTATGGTCTTGCCGTCGGGAGAAGCCTGTGCAGATGCTATGCGTCCCATGGCCCATAGAGCCTCTGGCGTCATGAGGTCAGATGCGAGTATTGGTTTATTCTTTTCGATTTTCACGTCGTTTTGTGGTGTAGCCACTGTTGTAATGCCGAGCAATGCAGCGAGTAGCAGGGATGATAATCTATTCATAAATATAAATAATGTATCAAGAAAACAGAGCATTCCCGACAGTGCATGTGAGAGCACTGCGGGAGCCTGCTGTGGGTCATTATATAATTCTCATTTCATTATTTCTTTAATTGGCTTTCTCGCTGGCGGCGCAATTCTTCTGCCTGCTTCTGCATGGCTTCAAGACGGGCGGCCAGACCGCTGGTCTTCTTGGGATTATTCTTGTTCTCCTCATACTTTGCCTCCAGGATAGCCAGAAGTTTGGCATCGTTGGTGGTCTTGCGCAACAGCCACATGATGGCGGCGCTGAAGAACAGCGAGATGAAATAATAGAAGTTTAGACCAGCAGAATAGTCGTTGAACATAAAGAAGAACATGAGTGGCATGAGATACATCATCCACTGCATCATCTTCATTTGTTCGGCCTGCTGACCCACCATCTGGTCACGCTGCTGGCGCATGCTCATTATTGAATAGAGGATATTAGCCACGCAGAAGAGTATACACGTGAGGCTTAGGTGGTCGCCGATGCCCCATATATTGGTCTGCCACTCTACAATCGGGTCGTAGGTTGAGAGATCGTCAATCCACAAGAAACCCTGACCGCGCAATTGGATGGCATTTGGCACGAAGTTGAACATGGCAATCCAGATGGGCAGTTGGATAAGCATGGGCAAACATCCCGACAGGGGGCTCACGCCATACTGGGCATAGAGTTGCATCATGGCCTGCTGCTTCATCATTTGATCTTCGGGCTTGTTATACTTCTTGGTGGCTTCTTCGAGTTTCGGTTTCAGCACACGCATCTTGGCCGAACTCATGTAACTCTTCTTGACCAATGGGTATGTGATGAGTTTTAGCAACAATGTGATGATAATGAGCACAATGCCCATGTTGATTCCGAAGGATGTTAGCCAGTCAAACACATAGATTGTAAACCATCTATTGATGAGGCGAACGATAGGCCAACCGAGATATACAAGCTTCTGTATCTCCAGTTCCTTGCCGAATTGGCTCTGCGCCTCTACATCCTTGAGTTGCTGAAAATCGTTTGGACCGATATATAGTTCAAATTCTGTTGGTGTGGCACCTGTGGGATCGAAATTGGTGCTGAACTTGGCTTCGAAGTCCTTGAGATAGCCTCCACCTTTCTTCAGTGGACGGCTGGTCATCTTCGACTTCGCTGCTATGTCTCCCTTGGAGATGAGAACAGCGCTAAAGAACTGGTCTTTGAAAGCCACCCAGTCAAGAGCACTCTCAATTTCTTCGTCCACCTCTTCAGATGTTTCGCTCAGATAGTCGGTACCGCCGTCTTTCTCTTTGTAGGTTAGCGTAGCATAGCGATTTTCAAAGTTAAACCCCTTCTCCTGTTGTTTGCATTTGGCTCTCCATTCTACATCTACAGACTTATAGTTTGGTGCAAATATTCCACTCAACCCCTTGGCGGCCATTGATATATGCATCAGATAATGGCTATTGATAGAATAGCGAATGGTGAGGTTACCCCCGTTTGAAGCCTGTGCAGTGAGTGTGACAGCAGTGTCAGACATCTCAGATGGAGTGAAATAGAGGTCTGAGGTGATGATATTGGTAGTCTTGCCAGAAAGCAGGAAATGGAGGTTCTGGTCGTCACCATTGAAATATGTCACGTCCTTGTTGCCATCCTTGTCCTGATAATTGAGTATGCGTGCCTTTCTGATTTTGGCGCCTTTGGTGTCTATGGTCACCTCTAGTTTACCGTTTTTGATCACCACCTGTTGGTTCTTTCCGGTAAGTGCCTGATAGAAGAGTGCCGTGGTGTCAGAAGGCATTGCGGTGACTGGCGTCTTGGCTGCCTTGGTCTTAAAAGCCTCGTGGGCATCTCGTTTTACTTGGGCGATAGAGTCTTGGCGTCTCATCTCTGCCACTTGCTCCTCGGTTGGTTGCGACCACCACATCCAACCCACGAGCACTGCTGCCATTAAGGCAAAGCCTACAATGTGGTTTTTGTCCATGTCTGTTGCTTTTTTCCTTTTTTTGTTATGTGATTATTTGAAGTTACTGATTATTCTTTCTGTTTTCTATTGAAGCCCTCACAAAGTCCACGAATAGTGGGTGAGGGGAGAGCACCGTACTCTGGTATTCGGGGTGGAACTGTGTGCCCACATACCATTTGAGTCCTGGAATCTCTACTATCTCCACGAGATTGCTCTCGGGATTGCGTCCCACGCATTGCATGCCAGCACGCTCATATTCCGTCTGATAGTCGTTGTTGAACTCATAGCGGTGGCGGTGACGCTCCTGTATGTGTTCCGATTTGTATATGTCAAAGACCCTTGACCCCTGCTTGAGTGTGCATTCATAGGCGCCCAAACGCATGGTACCTCCCATGTCGGTGATTGTTTTCTGCTCCTCCATGATGTCTATCACGTTGTGGGGAGTCTTTGCATCCATCTCACGGCTATTGGCATCCTTGTATCCCAGCACGTTGCGCGCAAATTCTATCACCATCATCTGCATGCCGAGGCATATGCCGAAGGTGGGTATGTTATGAGTGCGGGTATAGTGTGCTGCCACTATCTTACCCTCTATGCCGCGTTGGCCGAAGCCAGGGCAGATAACCACACCATCTAGGCCTGCGAGGGCATCTCCGATGTTTTCTTCGGTAAGCGACTCGGAATTGACAAACTGCAGTATGGTCTTGTGGTCGTTATACGTGCCAGCCTGCGATAAGCTTTCGCGTATGCTCTTGTAGGCATCCTGCAGGTCATACTTGCCCACTAGTCCGATTACCACCTCTGCGGTGGCGTTGTTTTTCTTCTCAAGGAATTTCTTCCATGGACCGAGACTCGGAGTGGGGCCTACCTCGCAGTTGAGCTTGCGAAGTATGGCTGTGTCGAGCCCTTGGTTTTGCATGTTCACTGGCACCTCATAGATGGAAGGCAGGTCTTCGCTCTGCACCACGCAGTCTATGTCGACATTGCAGAATGAAGCCACCTTGCGCAGTATGTCGCCATTGAGATGCTTCTCCGTGCGCAGCACCAGAATGTCTGGCTGGATGCCCACGCTCTGCAGTTCCTTTACCGAATGTTGTGTTGGCTTGGTCTTGAGTTCGCCTGCCGCCTTGAGGTAAGGTATATAGGTGAGGTGTATGCACACGGCATTGCGCCCCAGTTCCCATTTCATCTGACGTATGGCCTCAAGAAAGGGTGCACTTTCTATATCGCCAATGGTACCGCCAATCTCAGTAATCACAAAGTCGTAGTGATGCTTGTCGCCTAGATAGCGTATGTTACGCTTTATCTCATCGGTGATGTGAGGCACCACCTGTATGGTCTTTCCCAGATAGTCGCCCCGACGCTCTTTGTCTATCACAGCCTTGTATATGCGGCCTGTTGTGAGTGAGTTGGCGCGTGTTGTCTTTATTCCGGTGAAGCGCTCATAATGACCCAGGTCGAGATCTGTCTCCATGCCGTCTACAGTTACGTAACACTCCCCATGCTCATAAGGGTTGAGGGTGCCCGGATCGATATTGATATACGGGTCAAACTTTTGAATGGTAATATTATAGCCCCTCGACTGGAGCAACTTACCGATTGATGAGGAAATGATTCCCTTTCCAAGCGATGATACTACACCGCCAGTGACGAAGATGTACTTAGTGTCTGCCACGATGATTGATTTTTAATTATTTGATGTTGTGTATATATTGCATTTATATTTTGCATATTTCTGTTGGCGATACTACATATCAATACAAGGTGCAAAATTACAAAATTATATCCAAATCAACAAAGAAACTTTCATTAATGTTTGCCTTTTTGGTTTATTATGTGTAATTTTGTAGCGAAATTGAAAAATCGACATGAAAGGATATAATTGGATAGCGATGGTATTGCTGGCTGCATGCTCAATAACTGCACATGGGCAAAAGCATCATAAAAAGACTATAACTCAAGATACGACCATTGTAAGCGAGTTCGCCGACTCGCTGAGAATGTTGCACAGTAAAATCAATGGCGAGTTGGAGGCAGGCCTATATGCCAATAATGACGACGGAAGGCTTTACAGACTCTTTGCCCCTCTCACCTTCTATCACTCGGTGGCTAGACAGCAACTAGACATTAACGATTCTGTTTGTGATAATACAAACAGAGAAATTGACATGGCGCTGCTCAATATCTATCTAAACAGATCAGACCTGGTGGTTAACAGCGACAAGAGGTTGAGTAGGACCGGCACTATTAGACAAGATTTAGACAAACCTGTGAAGCAAAAAGTCAATCTCGTGGAAAAAACCACGCAGATACCAGATGAACCACAGGTGATGCCAGAAGGTTTGGTGATAAGAAAACCCAATTTTTGGACTTTTAGTGGCGACAACTATCTACAGTTTCTTCAAAACTATGTGTCGGGAAATTGGTATAAGGGCGGCGAGAGCAACTATTCTATGGTGGGGAGCATTGTCCTTCAGGCCAACTACAATAACAAGCGGAAACTCAAATTCGAGAATAAACTGGAACTGAAACTTGGTTTCCAAACTTCACGTGGCGACACCGTGCATAAGTTCAAAACCAACAACGACTTGATAAGATACACAGGAAAACTCGGTATACAGGCCAGAGACAAATGGTATTATACCTTGCAACTCCTCGCCTATACGCAGTTTACGCAGGGTCTTAAGAGCAATGATAGAAGAGTCTATTCTGATTTTATGTCACCCTTCAACCTCAACCTCGGTCTTGGTATGGACTATGCCGTGCAAACCAAAAACAACAAGTTGAAGGGAAATGTCAACCTTTCGTTCTTGTCGTTCAACTTTAGGTATGTGGATCGTGACAACCTAACTGGCAAGTATGGTATCATAGGTAATCATAACACCCTTGAGGACTTTGGTTCTCAACTCACAGTAGACATTACCTGGCAGGTGGCTCAGCAGGTGAAATGGAGAACTCGTCTCTATGGTTATACAACCTACCACAGGGCTGAGGTGGAATGGGAAAATACTATAAATCTTGCAGTGAGCAAGTTTATCAGCGCAAACATATTCTTATATCCAAGATTTGATGACAATAGAGAAAAAGACCGAAAACTTGGATATTTCCAGTTTAAGGAATACTGTTCGCTTGGATTCTCCTATTCGTTCTGAAATCATTAATAACAAAGCTTATATTATTAAGATAAATAAGAGGGTGTGCCAATTCCTTTTGACACACCCTCACATCATATTGATCTTTAGATTCTTTCTTTTATTATCTTTTGCTTTGGATTTTTATACTAGTCCCTGAGCCATCATAGCCTTGGCAACCTTCATGAAACCAGCTACGTTAGCACCCTTGACATAGTTGATGTAGCCATCTGCCTGTGTGCCGTACTTAACACAATTGTCGTGGATGTCTTTCATGATAAACTTCAATTTGTTGTCTACCTCTTCTGAACTCCAGCTCAGACGCTCTGAGTTTTGGCTCATTTCAAGACCTGACACTGCTACACCACCAGCATTGGAAGCCTTGCCAGGAGCATAGAGGATTTGGGCATCCTGGAACACCTTGACAGCCTCTGGAGTGGATGGCATATTAGCACCTTCTGCCACTGCAATCACACCATTGTCTACGAGAGCCTGTGCGGCCTCGCCGTTTATCTCGTTCTGTGTAGCACAAGGCAGTGCAATATCGCACTTCTCTTTCCATGGCTTCTCACCTGCGTGATAAACGGCATTTGGATATTCTTCTGCATATTCGCTGATACGTCCGCGCTCAATATTCTTGAGTTCCATCACATAGTCAAGTTTTGCACGATCGATACCATCTGGATCGTAGATGTAGCCATCTGAGTCTGAGAGTGTAAGCACCTTGGCACCCAATTGGATACATTTTTCTGCTGCATACTGTGCCACGTTGCCTGCACCAGATATTACCACATTCTTGCCTTCAAGAGTAATATTTCGTGTTTCAAGCATCGAAAGGAGGAAATAAACGGTGCCATAACCAGTGGCCTCAGGACGGATGAGAGAACCACCAAACTCGCGGCCTTTGCCTGTAAGCACACCGCTCCACTCATGGGTGAGCTTCTTATACATGCCAAACATGAATCCAACCTCGCGGCCGCCAACACCGATGTCGCCTGCAGGTACATCCTCGTCAGGACCTATATGACGATATAACTCACTCATGAAAGCCTGGCAGAAACGCATCACTTCACCCTCGCTTTTGCCGCGTGGAGAAAAATCGCTACCACCCTTGGCACCACCCATTGGAAGTGTGGTTAGTGAATTCTTGAATGTCTGCTCAAATGCCAAGAATTTGAGGATACCGAGGTTTACAGACTTGTGGAAACGGATACCTCCCTTGTAAGGACCAATCACGTTGTTGTGCTGGATACGGTAACCCATGTTGGTTTGTACTTTTCCCTGGTCGTCTACCCATGTCACACGGAATTGAATTACCCTGTCAGGAATGCAGAGGCGCTCCACCAAATTGTACTTCTCAAACTCTGGGTGTTTGTTATACTCCTCTTCGATGGTGGGGAGCACCTGACTTACTGCTTGGATGTACTCTGGTTCATTTGGAAACCTTCTTTTCAGATCCTCTACTACTTGTAATGCATTCATAATCTTTTCTTTTTTATTTGTTTAATGTTGTTTGATTTGACTTATCATAATCATGTGAACCATATCTGGCCACGGTTGATTGAAGTGATAATGAATTACTCATTCTTTTCAGTGTGCAAAGTTATAACAAAAAATCGAAACCAACAAACAAAAAGAAGAAAAAATAACAAGAATGCTATCTTTTTGTCATATATCTATTGATTTTGGTATAAATATGTAAAAATCTATTCTTTCTTCGGTTTATGTCTGCCTCTGTTATTATGTCTTTTTGCATGAGGTCGGTTAGATTTTTTGCGTCCGACACCTTTTGAGCGCCTTTTTTCTATCAACTTATATTCAGGTCCTTCTCCTATGCCTTCGGGCAATGGTTGCTTTTCTATTACTTTGCCAAGGAATTTTTCTATTTGGTTGAAGAGTGGTATATCACGCTCGTTTACGAATGTAATGGCTGCACCGTCGCGGTCTGCTCTTGCGGTGCGTCCAATACGGTGCACATAATCCTCCACATCGTGTGGTACATCATAATTGATTACCAATTGTATATCGTCGATATCTATACCTCTTGCCACAATGTCTGTAGCCACGAGAATGTTAGTCTGCCCAGATTTGAATTTAAACATCTCCTCGTCTCTTTCAGCCTGCGAGAGATCACTGTGCATCATGCCGCATTTGATGTTGATTCGTTTCAGTTCACGACCAATCTCTTTCACCTTGTCTTTCTTTCCCGAGAAAATAATTACCCTGTTGAGGTTGCCAGTCTTGAATAGGTGTCTAATGATAGCCAGTTTCTGTTGATCGTAGCAGACAAAGGCCGACTGTTTGATCTTTTCTGCTGGTTTGCTCACTGCAATTTTTACCATTACGGGGTTATTGAGCAGTTGCGCTGCCATTTGCTGAATTTTGTCTGGCATGGTGGCTGAAAACATTATTGTTTGCCTATCTTTAGGCATATACGAGGCTATCTGCATGATATCATCGCTGAAACCCATGTCAAGCATTCTGTCTGCCTCGTCGAGAACGAAGAAACTAACCTTGCTCATATCCACATTTCCCATGCGCAGGTGACTGAGAAGTCTGCCTGGTGTTGCTATCACCACATCTGCTCCCATTCTGAGACTACGTGTTTCCTGGTCATATCTATTTCCGTCGTTTCCTCCATATACTGCCACGCTACTTACATCGTCAAGATAGTATGCAAATCCCTGCATGGCTTGGTCTATCTGCTGTGCCAGTTCGCGTGTTGGCGACATAATCACGCAGTTGATGGCATCTTTTGGGAATCCTCCATCGTCGAGCATGCTCAGTATTGGTAGCAGATAAGCCGCTGTTTTTCCTGTACCCGTTTGTGCTATGCCCATGAGGTCATGGTAGTCAAGGATATGTGGTATGCATTGTTCCTGTATAGGTGTGCAATCCTCAAATTTCATGTCGTAGAGAGCATCGAGGATATTGTCGTTTAGATATGTATCTTCAAATTTCATTAGTTTGGTGCTTTTTTATAACAAAAATACGCTATTGAAAAATAGATAATGTTAGGGATCCATGCCGCTATGATGGCAGGCATTCCAGCATTTATGGCGAAGGTTGCACAGATAGTTTGTAGGAGGATATATGAGAAACTCAGTGCCAGTCCGATGCCGAGATACATACCCATGCCTCCCTTACGTTTTCGTGCGCTGAGGCTTGCTCCGATGATGGTGAGAATAAATGAAGCAAAGCAAGAAGCGATGCGTTTGTGGTATTCTACCTCATATTGCACCACATTGCTCGAACCGCGGTCTTTCTGTTTGGATATATATCTGAGCAGTTCTGGACTAGTGAATGTTTCCTGCTGTCCCTTGCTAAACACGAGGTCCATGGGTTCCATCATAATCAGCGTGTCAATCTCGCTGCCGCTTACTACCTGTTCGCGCATGCCTTTCAGTGTGCGTATCTTGTAGTTGATGGCTTTCCAGTGGTATCTGCTGTCTGAGATAGTATCATAGCGTATGATATTTGCCGACATGTGGCTGACGAGTTTCTTCTTTTCGAACTTGTCGAGCGAGAAACCATATCCCGTTTTTGTTATATTATCATATTGCGATATGTATGCAATCACACCTGGTCCCACCTGCAACTGTACGTTGCTGGCCGACGTATTCTTCTTTTTGTTTTTGTATAACGCCTCAAAATCGTGCCTTATCACATTACCCTTTGGTATTACAAAGGCGCCGAGATAGAAGTTTAGTATTGAGATGATGAGTGCGGAGAGCATATATGGTCTCATGAGACGTTTGAAACTCATGCCTGTGGAGAGCATTGCTATCACCTCTGAGTTGCCAGCCAGTTTAGATGTAAAGAAAATCACGGCTATGAATACAAACAGCGGACTGAAGAGGTTGGCGAAATAGGGTACGAAATTGGCATAATAGTCAAATATTATGGCTCTGAGTGGTGCATGTCTTGTGGTGAATTTGTCGAGATTATCATTAACGTCGAAGACTATGCTGACAGAGATGATGAGTATGATGGAATACACATAGGTACCCAGAAATTTTCCCATCAGATATCTGTCCATGCGCTTTATATAGTGCAATGGATTGAGATAAGACAGATATTCTATTGCTTTTGCCTTTGTCATGCTACACCTTATTATATATATATTCCTGCGGAGATTTCTGTTGTTGTATACTTGTTGAGTATTTATTTGTTATATTCTTCTGCCGAGGTTGTCGATGATGCTTCGTTTCCACTGTACGAAATCGCCGTTGATGATGTGCTGTCTAGCATCGGTCACCAATCGCAGATAGAATGCCAGGTTGTGTATACTGGCTATTTGCATGGCCAGTAATTCTCCAGCCTTGAAGAGGTGGTGTAGATAAGCCTTTGTATAGGTGCGGTCGGTGAAGCATCCTGTTGGGTCGATGGGTGAGAAATCATATTCCCACTTCTTGTTTTTCATGTTCATCGTACCTTCATATGTAAAGAGCATGGCATTTCGTCCGTTGCGTGTAGGCATGACGCAGTCAAACATGTCAACCCCACGTTCTATGGCTTCTAAGATATTCTGCGGTGTACCCACCCCCATGAGATAGCGTGGTTTGTCCTTGGGTAATATCTCGTTTACCACCTCAATCATCTCATACATTACCTCGGTAGGTTCGCCCACAGCCAATCCGCCTATGGCGTTGCCCTCAGCCCCTTTATCTGCCACATGCTTGGCTGCATCCTGCCTAAGGTCTTTGAATGTGCAACCCTGCACTATGGGGAAGAGACTCTGGTGGTGACCATATAACGGTTCGGTTTCATTAAACCTTTTGATGCATCTGTCGAGCCATCTTTGTGTGAGTTTTAAACTTTTTTTAGCGTAATCGTAGTTGCTGTCGCCCGGAGGACATTCGTCAAAAGCCATCATGATGTCAGCACCAATAATGCGCTCAGTGTCCATTACATTCTCTGGAGTGAAGAAATGCTTTGAACCGTCTATATGCGATCTGAACTCGCATCCCTCTTCTCTGAGTTTTCTAATTCCCGTGAGCGAGAATACCTGAAAGCCTCCCGAATCAGTCAGTATGGGATGGTTCCATCCGTTAAACTTATGAAGTCCTCCCACCTTCTGCAAAATGTCGAGTCCCGGTCTGAGATATAGGTGATAAGTATTGCCGAGAATGATCTTTGCGTTTACCTGCTCTTCAAGTTCTGTGAAGTGCACGCCTTTAACGCTGCCACATGTGCCCACGGGCATGAAGATAGGGGTGGGTATGGTGCCGTGGTCTGTGGTGATGAGTCCGGCACGCGCATCTGACTCATTGTCAGAGTGAATCAGTTGAAACGTCATCGCTAATTTCAAATTTCATTGGGTTATCCACTATTTCTTCTGTCAGGGCAAAATCCCACACGTCATTGACATTCTCCACATAATGGAATGTGACGCCTTTGATATATATGGATGGTATCTCTTCAATATCCTTGCGGTTTTCCTGGCATAGGATAATATCAGTGATACCTGCCCGTTTGGCAGCCAGAATCTTTTCCTTGATGCCTCCCACGGGTAGCACCTTGCCCCTCAAGGTTATCTCTCCTGTCATGGCGGTATTCTTTCTCACCTTGCGCTGTGTGAGTGCAGAGGCCAGCGATGTGGCAATGGTGATGCCAGCCGAAGGACCATCTTTGGGTGTTGCTCCCTCAGGCACGTGTATATGGATGTTGTAATTGTCGAAAACCTTATAGTCGATATTCAGTTCAGAAGCGTGTGCCTTGATATATTCCAGTGCCAGCACAGCCGATTCTTTCATTACATCGCCGAGGTTGCCAGTCAGTGTGAGTTTGGCACCCTTGCCCTTACTCAAACTTGTTTCTATGAATAGAATCTCGCCGCCCACGCTTGTCCATGCCAGTCCTGTTACCACACCGGCATAATTGTTGCCCTGGTATATGTCGCGATAGAAAGGTGGGTTGCCGAGCAGTTTCTCAATATCCTCTGGAGTTAGTTTGGAGTATGGCATTTCGTCGCTCGATGCCTTGGCAAAGGCAATCTTGCGCAGTGTTTTGTTTATCTGCTTTTCGAGTTGTCTCACTCCGCTCTCTCGCGTATACTGTTCAATAATCTTTTCTATGGCAGCTTTAGAGAATGTGAGTTTGTCGGCATCTTTCAGTCCGTTGTTTTCTTTTTCTTTTACTATGAGGTGCCTTTTGGCAATCTCTATTTTCTCTTCAGTAATATATCCGCTCACTTCTATTACCTCCATACGATCAAGCAAAGGTCTTGGTATGGTGTTGAGGTCGTTGGCGGTGGCGATGAAGAGCACCTTCGACAGGTCGTAGTCCACATCGAGATAATTGTCATGGAAGGCGTTGTTTTGCTCAGGGTCAAGCACTTCGAGCAATGCCGATGAAGGGTCGCCGTTTACTGTGTTTTGTGTCACTTTGTCTATCTCATCGAGAATGAACACAGGGTTTGACGATCCTGCTTTTTGCAGGCTTTTGATTATTCTACCTGGCATGGCCCCGATATAGGTGCGTCTGTGTCCGCGTATTTCAGCCTCGTCGTGCACGCCTCCCAGCGATACTCTCACATATTTACGCTTCAATGCTTGGGCTATGCTCTTGCCTAGTGAGGTCTTGCCCACACCTGGAGGACCATAAAGGCAGAGGATAGGTGATTTGAGGTCGCCTCTTAGGCTAAGCACGGCAATATATTCCAATATGCGCTCTTTCACTTTCTCCATGCCGTAGTGGTCGCGGTCGAGCACTTTTTTTGCTCTTGTCAGGCTTAGGTTGTCTTTGGTATACAAACCCCATGGTAGCGACACGAGTGTCTGCAGGTATGTGAGTTGTACGTTATAGTCGGGGCTCTGTGGGTTGAGTATGTCGAGTTTAGACAGTTCGCGGTCGAATGTCTGTCTCATCTCTTGGCTCCAGTTGAGTTTGTATGCCTTTTCCACCAGTTCATTGCGCTCGGGCGAACCCTCGCCTTGGCCTATCTCGTTTTGTAGGTTTTTGATTTGCTGCTGAATGAAATAGGTGCGTTGCTGCTCGTCAATGTCTGCCTTGGTCTTTACCCTTATCTCGGCTTTGGTTTTTTGCAGATACAGTTCGTTGTTGATGATTCGTCCTGTTTCTATCACCTTATCCTCGAGAGAGTTCATAGACAGGATTTTCTGTTTCGCCTTGGTGTTGAATGGCAGGTTGGTCAGGATATAGTTGATGAGAATATTATCGTCAGAGAGTCCCTTGATGGCAATCATGGCCTCGTTGGGTATGTTTTCATCCAGTTCCACCAGCCGCAGTGTGTTTTGCTTTATATATTGGATGGTTTCGTGGATATTGTTGTCTTTCGGGTCGATAACATTATCTTTGAGCGCCATGGTGGTGCCAATATTGTATGGGTATGAGATATCTATAGACTTCAGTCTCATGCGTCCCAGTCCCTGTATGATCACTGTCGATTCGCCGTTTGGCAATTCCAGCACTTTTATGATACGTGCATATACACCAATATGGTATAGGTCGCCATAATCAGGTTCATCGGTTTCTGGATTCCTTTGGCAGCAGATGCCGATTAGGGCTGAGTTGCGTTCGGCATCGGCAATGAGTCGTTTGCTCTTGGGACGTCCCACGAGCACAGGAGAGACAATGCCAGGAAAGAGCACCATGTTTCTCACGGCAAGAATAGGTAATTGTTCTGGAGCCTGTTCGTTTATCACGTCAGCGAAGTCGGCATCCACCTCCGCTATCATTGAGAATGATTTGTTATTATCCATTTTACATTGTTTATTGGCCTGCAAAATTACAAATAATATCTGTAATATCATAATAATAATGTGGTATTTTAACATTATTAGTCAACTTTCGCATGCTTGCGGCATGTCTGGCTGTGGAGTGGGAGAGTATGGAAACCAAAAAAAACACGAAACAATGTTGAATAATGATTTATTTTTTGTAATTTTGCAGCCGATTTTCAAAATGCATGATATGAAGGCAGCATTATTTGACTTGGATGGGGTGGTCTTTGACACCGAACCACAGTACACCCTTTTTTGGGGTGAGCAGTGCAGGGAGTTTCATCCTGAAACACCGGGATTGGAGCATACTATCAAGGGACAGACCCTCACTCAGATTTATGAGAAATATTTCAGTGGTTCCCTTGAGTGCAAGAGGGAACTGATAACCCGACGACTTGATGAGTTTGAGCAAGGCATGTCTTTCGATTATGTCGAGGGTTTCTTGACTTTTGTCTATAAACTCAAGGATATGGGCATCAAAACAGCCGTGGTCACTAGTTCAAACCTCGCCAAAATGGAGAGTGTTTATCAGAAAGTGCCCGACTTCAGCCATTTGTTTGACGAGATCTTGACAAGCGAGGATTTTGCCGAAAGCAAACCTTCGCCTGATTGTTATCTCAAGGCTGCTGCGCGGTTTGATCTTGACGCTGCCGACTGTGTAGTGTTTGAAGATAGTTTTAATGGTATACGCTCTGGTAGAGCTGCAGGCATGAAGGTTGTGGGTTTGGCCACCACCAATAGCCGCCAGTCAATATTACCTCTGTGTGATATAGTGATTGATGATTATAACCAGTTAAATATCAGTGATTTATAGATTTTAGAGAGAGACTACTCTAAGTAAGAGATAAACATTTTTTTTAGTTATTATGGCAGGATATTTAGTAAGTGACAATCGCAAGGTAACCACCCACCGTTTCATTGAAATGAAGCAAAAGGGTGAAAAGATTTCAATGTTGACATCGTATGATTTTACCACTGCTGGCATAGTAGACCAGGCAGGCATCGACGGCATACTTGTGGGCGACTCGGCATCCAATGTGATGGCTGGTAATGCCACCACACTGCCTGTCACTGTGGAGCAGATGATATACCATGCCCGTTCTGTGACCAGGGCTGTGAAGCGTGCGCTGGTGGTTTGTGATATGCCTTTCGGAAGTTATCAGGCAGGCAGTCATGATGCAGTGCGCAATGCTATCTCGATAATGAAAGAGAGCGGATGTGATGCTCTCAAACTCGAAGGTGGCAAGGAGATTGGTGATGCTGTGAAGCGAATACTGGATGCTGGCATACCTGTGATGGGACATCTTGGACTCACTCCGCAGAGCATCAATAAGTTTGGTACTTATGCCGTGAGGGCCAAGGAAGAAGCAGAGGCAAAGAAACTTGTTGAAGATGCGCTCTTCCTTGAGTCGTTGGGATGCTTCTCCATTGTGCTTGAGAAAGTGCCTGCTGCCCTTGCTGCCGATGTGAGCAGCCAACTCTCCATACCTACGATAGGAATAGGTGCTGGCAGTGGAACAGACGGACAGATTCTTGTGATTGATGATATGTTGGGCAAGACAAATGGTTTCAGCCCCCGCTTCCTTCGTCGCTATGCCAACCTCAACAGTGTGATGACCGATGCCATTGGTCGCTATGTGGAGGATGTGAAGCGTTGTGACTTCCCAAACAGTCAGGAATCATATTAATCATCACAGTTAGGATAGATGAACACACAGAACACTCCCGTGCACATGAGGTTGTGGCATCATGAGTTTTGGCTCATGTCGTTGGCAAACTTCCTTATGAACATGTCTGTTACTATGCTCATTCCTACGATGCCGTTGTGGCTCTTGTCATCAGAGCGATTCTCCATACTGGAGGTATCGGTGGTGATGGGAGTGTATGGCATAGGGCTGTTTTCCCTCGGCATATTCTGCTCTTATTTAGTGCAGCGTTATCGCCGCAATGTGGTGTGTTTGTTCTGTGTTTTCATGCTGTCTCTGCTGCACATATCGTTATACTATGTCAACGATGCCCACAGCGAGTGGATAGAACTCAGGCTATTGTTGGTATTGCGCCTGCTCATTGGTGCTCTGTTTTCATTGGCCCAAATGGTGCTGATGAGCACGTTGGTGATTGACTGCAGCGAGTCCTTTCATCGTACTGAGGCCAACTATGCCTCGTCATGGTTCGGGCGTTTTGCCTTGTCGCTGGGTCCAGTTCTTGGTTTGGTCCTTTACTATCGCCACGGCTTTGGTTTCGATTCTGTGGCCATAGTTTCGGCTCTGTGTTCAATCATGTCTTTTGTGCTTATCAGGCTGGTGTCGTTTCCATTCAAGGCACCTGATGAAGATATTCCCAAATGCAGTCTCGACCGTTTCTTGTTGCCCGTGTCATGGCCACTCAGTCTCAATCTTCTGCTTGTCTCCATTCCCGTAGGCATACTCATGACCACAGTATTCTTCATAGAATTTTATACCATAATGATGGCAGGATTCTTGTTGGCCATCATAGCCCAGAGGGTGGTGTTTGTCAATGCCGAACCAGCCAGCGAGGCTGTGTGTGGTATTATCTCGTTGCTTGTGGCATTGCTGCTGCGCCTTTTCGTGCCCACCTTGCCTGCGGCGGTGATGATAGCCCCCGTGGCATTAGGATTTGCCATCGGCATAGTATGTTCCCGCTTTCAATTATATTTCATCAAGATGAGTCGCCATTGTCAGCGCGGCACCTCACAGAGCACTTTCTTCCTTTCGTGGGAATTTGGGCTGTCCATAGGTTTGGCCTTGGGCTATTGTCTTTCTGTCTTTTATGCCATACCCCAATTGAACATCATCGTGGCAATATGCTTGTGCCTCATTGCCACAATTATGTATCTGGCGTTTACACATAAATGGTATCTCGGACATAAAAACAGATAAAAAGAACTGATAAATCACAAAAACAACACCTTTTTGATAAAAAACAATCAAAAACAATCAAAAACATTTTGTCAGGTCATCAAAAAGTAGTAATTTTGAAGACTGAAAATAAGGCAAAAGCCGTCAGAACGAAAGGAAATGGCCTTAAACGTCATTTCTTATCACATACGGCAGTGTTGCATGTAATAATTTATTTATCATTATAATCAATGGATCAGACATTAGATCAAGACAGAATTATCAAGATCAACATCGAGGAAGAAATGAAGTCTTCGTATATCGACTATTCAATGTCGGTAATCGTGGCTCGTGCTCTTCCTGACGTGCGCGATGGTTTCAAACCTGTGCACCGACGCATACTCTATGGTATGCTGGGAATAGGCAACACCAGTACTAACCCATACAAGAAATGTGCCCGCGTTGTAGGTGAGGTGCTCGGTAAATACCACCCTCATGGCGACAGTTCCGTTTATGGTGCACTTGTCAGAATGGCACAGGAATGGAACATGCGCTATACTCTCGTGGACGGACAAGGTAACTTTGGCTCTGTAGATGGCGACTCGCCTGCTGCCATGCGTTACACCGAGTGCCGACTCTCCAAAATGGGTGAGCATATCATGGATGACCTCGAGAAGGACACTGTGGATATGAACAACAATTTCGATGACTCTCTGCTCGAACCATCTGTCATGCCTACCAAGATTCCTAACCTCCTGGTCAATGGTGGAAACGGTATAGCCGTGGGTATGGCCACTAATATTCCTACGCATAACCTCAACGAGGTGATAGACGGTTGCTGTGCCTATATCGATAATCCAGATATAGATACAGACGGACTCATGCAGTATATCAAAGCTCCCGATTTCCCTACAGGTGCATACATATATGGTATACAGGGCGTGAAAGACGCTTATGAAACTGGTCGCGGACGTATCATCATGAGAGCCAAGGCTGAGATTGAAACCGGTGATACCCACGACAAAATAGTGGTAACAGAGATTCCGTATGGTGTCAACAAGGCCGATCTCGTAAAATATATAGCTGACCTTGCCACAGAAAAGAAGATTGAAGGCATCAGCAATGTCAATGACGAGTCTGGACGCCAAGGCATGCGCATCGTTGTGGACGTGAAGCGTGATGCTAATGCCAATGTCATCCTAAACAAACTCTTTAAGATGACAGCACTGCAGTGCTCATTCCCCGTCAACTGTATTGCACTGGTTAAGGGCAGACCAAAATTGCTGTGTCTCAAGGAGTGTGTCAAATACTTCGTTGAGCATCGTCATGACGTAACCATACGTCGCACAAGATTTGAACTCAAAAAGGCTGAAGATAGAGCTCATATCCTTAAGGCCCTCATCGTGGCTTGCGACAATATCGACGAGGTGGTGCACCTCATTAGGGCTTCCAAGACTCCACAAGAGGCCATAGAGAGCTTGATGAACAGATTTGAGTTTGATGAGATACAGGCCCGCGCCATCGTGGATATGAGGCTTAGGCAACTCACAGGACTACAGATGGATCAGTTGCATCAGGAGTATGACGAACTGATGAAGCAGATTGCTTATCTGCAGCAAATTCTGGCAGATCCCGAACTCTGCAAGAAGGTGATGAAAGACGAACTCCAGGAGGTAAAAGAGAAATATGGCGACGAGCGTCGCACAGAAATCAAATACTCAAGCGAAGAGTTCAATGCCGAGGATTTCTACCCAGATGATCCAGTGGTTATCACCATCAGTCACCTCGGCTATATCAAACGCACTGCACTCAGCGAGTTCAGAGAGCAGAGCAGGGGAGGAGTGGGCAGCAAGGGTGCCCATACTCGCGACGAAGACTTTACGGAGTACATTTATCCTGCCACCATGCATAACACCCTCCTCTTCTTTACACAGAAGGGACGCTGCTATTGGCTCAAATGCTACGAGATTCCAGAGGGAACCAAGAACTCTAAGGGCAGGGCTATACAAAACATCCTCAATATCGAACCTGACGATGCCATCAATGCTGTATTGAGAATAAAGAAATTTGATGATGAGGAGTTCCTACGTAGCCATTATGTAGTCTTCGCTACCAAAAACGGAGTAATCAAGAAGACATGCCTCGAGGCTTACTCAAGACCAAGGGCAAATGGTGTGATTGCCATCAATATCCTTGAAGACGACCAGGTTGTGGGCGTTAGGTTGACCAATGGCAACAATGAACTGCTTCTGGCAAATAGAAACGGAAGAGCCATAAGGTTCAATGAGAATGAGATACGCGTCATGGGACGTGTGTCTACTGGTGTCAGGGGTATGCGCCTCGATGGTGGCGACGATGCCGTGGTCGGTATGGTATGCGTAAATGATCCAGCGAATGAAACCATCATGGTGGTGAGCGAAAATGGTTACGGTAAGCGAAGCGATATCGAAGACTACCGCAAGACAGCTCGCGGCGCCAAGGGTGTCAAGACGCTTAATATCACTGAGAAGACTGGTAGACTGGTGGCCATCAAGGTGGTTACAGACGACAACGACTTGATGATTATCAACAAGAGCGGCATTCTCATCCGACTCAAAGTGGAGGAGGTTAGGGTTATGGGACGCGCCACACAGGGCGTCAGACTTATCAACCTTAGCAAGAAAAATGATGTGATTGCAAGCGTATGCAAGGTGATGAGCCAGAGCGACGAGGAGGTTGTGGAGGCCGAAACCGAGGCAGACGCACAGGGTGAGACCGATAGATCAACTCCCGAAGACATCAATAACATTATTACCGACATGAGCGATGTGGAAAACATCAATGATGGCTTTGACGGAAATAACGATGAACCAATAAAATTTGAATAGAAAACTGAATACAAACAAAAAAATCACTAAAATGAAAAAGTTCTTTTTCGCTGCAGTCATGGCCATGATGGCCTTTGCTGCAAATGCACAGGATCAAGTCAAGCAGGCCGACAAACTTATCAAAGAAGGTAAGTTCGGTGAGGCGGTAGAAGTGCTCAAACCTGCTCTTAACGACGGTACTGCCGCACAAAAAGCCGCTGCTTGGAACGCTCTCAGCAACGCTCACTACCAGCAGTTCGCAGCCTTACAACAGATACAGGTGGAGAACCAGGTTAAGCAGACCAATGTGCCCATTGACGAGGCTCTCTACAACCGTTCTATCGCTGAGGCCCTCAAGGCTGCCATTCAGTGCGACGTGTATGACAACGAACCAAACGAGAAGGGAAAGATTAAGCCCAAGTTCCGCTCTGCCAATGCCCTGCGCTTTCAGACTGCTCGTCTCAACGTGATCAACTCCGGACAGTATGAGTATAACAACAAGAATGTGGAGGCTGCCTTCGAGGATTGGGCTCTTTATGTGGAGAGCGCCAAATCTCCTCTCTTTACTGGCATTGACATGAGCAAGGACCAGTATTATTCTCAGGTCGCATACTTCGCAGGTCTTGCTGCATATAACCTCAAGAAATACGATGAGGCTGTGAAATACGCAAACATCGCTGCAGAGGATACTGCAAAGGCTGCTGATGCTCTCGAAATCATCATCTTCTCACGAAAGGAAGGTGCCAAAACCAAGGAAGACACTATTGCTTATGTAAACACTCTGCGCGACCTTCACAAGCAGCAGCCTGCAGAACAGAGATGGTTCAATCTCTTGCTCGATTATTATGTGCAGCCTTCACGTGCTGCTGAACTCAAAGCATGGGTTGACGAGGAACTGGCCATCGATCCAAACAACAAAATGGCTTGGGCTCTCAAGGGTGAAAGCGATATGAATGCTGGCAACTGGGACGCTGCCATCGAGGCTTATAAGAAAGCGGCTGAACTCGATCCTACCTTCGTACAGGTGTGGTTCAATGCTGGTGTTTGCCTCAACTCAAAGGCGGTGGAACTCAAAGACAAACTCTCTGACAAGAATACTGGCAAGATCACAACAGAGAATGCCAACAAGGTGATAGCTGTGCTCAAGGATGCCCTCGGATATATGGAAAAAGCCAAGGAACTGGATCCTAACCAGGAGAAGGTTAAATGGGTTTATCCAATGTATCAGATTTATTACAATATGGGCGACAAGGCAAAGATTGCCGAGTATGAGAAACTGCTGAACAATTAATTGATTTCTATCATTATACAGGTGGGATAACATTGTCCCACCTGTGCATAATATTGGAGGCGAAAATTATTGATGAACTGTAAACTGATATTTTTATCGCTCCTCTTTCTAACCGTAACACCGTGCTTGAGAGCTCAGAAAAAAGAGATAGCTCAAGCACGGTCTTACATAAAGAGTGGCAAAGACCTAAACAAGGCTGAGGATATACTCGTCAAACTGCTGGAGAACCCAGACAACAGACTTGACAAAAAGATATATCTCCTTTGGTTGCAGGCTGTTGAAAAACAGTATGATATGGGCAACGAGAAACTGTATCTAAAAGAAAAATACGATACTGCCGCGCTTTTCAATCAGGCTTATCGCATGCTTGATATCGCTGAAAGGCTCGACAGCATCGATGCTATGCCCAACAGTAAAGGAGTGGTGAAACCACACTACCGCAAAAAACACTGCGAGATGATGATGAGGCTCCGACCGAATATCTATTTTGGTGGACTCTATTTCACGCGCAAGGGGGATTATATGCAAGGATTCAAATTCCTTGAGGCTTATCTTCAGTGCCACAACCAACCGCTATTCAATTCCGCTCTCACCGAAAGCAACGATCAGCATTTTACTTCTGCTGCATATTGGGCCACATTCTGTGGATATAAAAGCAATGACTCTATACGCATCCTCAAATATGCCGAAGTGGCCATGAGAGACTCTTCGCGAATTGAGTATACACTGCAATATATGGCTGAAGCATATGCTATGCTCGCCGATACTGTCAATTATTCCCTTACGCTCAATAAAGGATTCAAACTCTTTCCAGAACATCTCTACTTCTTTCCGAGACTCATCGAATTCTATAATCATTACGGATATGCCGACAAGGCAGAAAAACTTATCAATAGGGCTCTGGAGGTGAACGACAGTAACCAGCTCTTCCTGTTCGCCAAGTCTACATTCCTACTTAACCAAGGTCATTATGACCAGTGCATAAAGACTACCGAGCAACTCATTGCCATCAATGATTCGGTGGCAGAGGCTTATTTCAATATAGCCACGGCATATCTCAATAAATTGCTTGTGCTCGAAAACAAACCAAATGAAAAAAAGAACAAAAAGACTATCATCGAACTGTATCAGAAAGCATGCTCATATATGGAGACATTCAGAAAAATGGCTCCCGAAGAAGAAGATAAATGGGCTGCACCCCTTTATCGCATCTATCTGAACCTTAATAAAGGCAAAGAATTTGAAGAAATAGACAGATTATTGCAGAAAAACAAAAAAAACTCATGATATTCTTTTGAATTTGGATTTTTTTTTATAACTTTGAGCGATGATTTTGGAGGGGCCATAGGGATACTCTTCACACTAATCACTATATAGAATTAATGTTATAACTAAATATTCATCAGATTATGGACGAACAAACAAAATTGATTGCTGAATGCGAGGCTAAAGCCAAGCAGTGGTTGTCACCTGCTTTTGACAACGAAACCAAGCAGGCCGTGCAGGCTATGCTCGATAATGAAGATAAAACAGAACTCATCGAGTGCTTCTATAAAGACCTGGAATTTGGTACAGGTGGACTTAGAGGCATCATGGGATCGGGTAGCAACCGCATGAACATCTATACAGTGGGCATGGCTACACAAGGTTTTGCCAACTACCTCAAAAAGAATTTTAAAGACAAAGAACTCATCTCTGTGGTAGTTTGCCACGACTGCAGAAACAATAGCAGACTCTTTGCCGAAACAGTGGCCAACATCTTCTCTGCTAATGGCATCAAGGCTTATCTCTTTGATGATATGAGACCTACACCTGAGTGCTCGTTCGCCATCCGTCATCTACACTGCCAGGCTGGTGTTAACGTGACCGCAAGCCACAACCCAAGGGAATACAATGGCTATAAGGCTTATTGGGAAGATGGCGCACAGGTGCTCGCTCCACATGATACAGGCATCATCGACGAGGTAAACGCCGTTACTATCAACGACGTTAAATTTGATGGAAACAAAAACCTTATCGAGATTATCGGAGAAGAAATTGACAAGGTCTATCTCGAGCAAATCAAGACAATATGCATAGATCCCGAGGTTATAGCAAGGCAGAAAGATCTCAAGATAGTATATACTCCTCTGCATGGCACGGGCATGACCATGATTCCTCAGTCTCTTAAGTTCTGGGGCTTTGAAAATGTGCATTGCGTGAAAGAGCAGATGGAAAAGAGCGGCGATTTCCCAACAGTCGTTTCTCCAAACCCAGAGAATGGAGAGGCACTCACATTGGCTCTCAGAGATGCCAAAGCCATGGATGCCGACATCGTGATGGCCAGCGACCCTGATGCCGACAGAGTGGGCATGGCTTGCAAGAATGACAAGGGCGAGTGGATTCTTATCAATGGCAACCAGACATGCCTCCTCTTCCTTTATTATATCATCACCAACCGCAAGGCCACTGGCAAGATGCAACCGGGTGACTTCATCGTCAAAACTATTGTGACCACAGAGGTTATCAAGCAGATTGCAGACAAGCAGAATATCGAGATGCGCGATTGCTATACCGGTTTCAAGTGGATAGCACGTGAGATTGCTTTGTCTGAAGGCAAACAGAAATATATCGGTGGTGGTGAGGAGAGTTACGGATTCCTTGCACAGGATTTCGTAAGAGACAAAGATGCCGTTTCTGCATGCTCTCTCTTGGCTGAAATCTGTGCTTATGCCAAAGATCATGGCAAGACCCTCTATGATCTCCTCATGGACATATATGCTGAGTATGGCTTCTCCAAAGAGGTTACTATTAATGTAGTTAAGCCAGGCAAGAGTGGTGCAGACGAAATCAAGCAGATGATGGTAGATTTCCGCAATTGTCCTCCAAAAGAGATTGGTGGAAGCCAGGTGGTAATTTCAAAGGATTACCAGACTCTCACCACCACGTCTGCCGATGGTACTACACAACCTCTCGACATGCCTACCACAAGCAATGTATTGCAGTGGTTCTGCGCTGATGGTACCAAGATTTCCGTTCGTCCTTCGGGCACTGAACCAAAGATCAAGTTCTATATAGAAATTAAGGATAAAACCTTCAAGACTGCTGCCGATTATGACAGATGCATGCAGGCTGCCGCAGAAAAAGTGGAGGCTATCAAGAAATCTCTCTGCCTCGACTAATTACTATTGCAATACCATTTAGTATATATTATGTGTATACGAGGGTGCGCCATAATGGCACACCCTCGTTTCTGTTTTATTTAGGTTGTGTGGTTGCTCGTTGCACCTCTCCACCTCTGCATACATTTCTTCCTCTTGTATCTCCGTTGGTTTGTTGTTGGGGAACTTCAGCTACATTGAGAATGTTCCGACTGTAGTCGTGTGTCTTCATTATTGCCTGTTGTAATTGTTTCTCATTACCTGTTGCTATTTCCTCATAACAGGCATTTGTGTTATGTTCCGCAGTGCGGAAC
>SAMEA3663092__coassemble_25_pt1 | contig 81539 bp, 49 predicted proteins | sample SAMEA3663092__metabat2_high_PE_017 | metagenome-assembled genome bin SAMEA3663092 (sample SAMEA3663092) | pig gut metagenome | biome: pig gut; feature: pig-associated habitat; material: faeces | place: France | collected 2012 | reverse complement strand
ATCAAGCTGACCTCTATACATCCACGACTGAAAGAATTAAACGACAATCCCTAAATATGACAAACAACAAATGAATAAACCTATATTGTATATAGGCAATATATTATTTGCTCTGTGTAGAAATTGGACTAACTGTTTCATAAGTGGTTCCGTAATGATTCCTTCTTATATCTTCTCCATTTTTAATGGATGTTCTATTCTCTGCATTTATCGCTTCTTTTTCACCTTTGCTATAGTATGGAGAGCCATCAGGTCTTGATTTTTCTCTTCTCTTTGAAGGTGAGTTTGTATTGTCAACGGCATGATAAAACTCATGTTCCAATCTGGTAGCAGGTGACTGATGTCCTCCTTCTGTAGTTCTCAATCCTATCCGAGATTCCCAAGTTATTATTGATTTCCCATTTTGGGGATTAAACTCGGTTTCTTGACTCTCAACCAATCTGCTGTCTGTTGCATCATATAGATAATAGGTGTGGTTTGGATCTTTTACCGCCTGTTTCATAAACTCACCTCCACCATTCTTTACATTATAGTTATATGCCTTGAAGAAATCGCTGACGAATTGGCTCTTTGAATGTTGATAAACACCAGGACCATTAACTGATAATGTATTTATATGATTGCAATTGTTGTAATAAACAAGAACCACTTTCTGTCCATCAGGATCTACGGCATTCACAGGGTTGTCCATACAATAAGCGTATGGCGAAAGCCATTGGTAGGCGTTGGCACTGATTGCCATGATTGCCATGGCAACAATAGCCAATGGTCTTCTAATTCTTCCCATATTGTTTCTACTTTATGATTATGGCGTTTTGTTAAATACCTGATTTCCGAAGTACTTTAACTTAACTTTATTTGCAAATCTCTTTTAACAGAAAGTCTTGTAGTGTTTTCTTGTCTGGCAACGAAAGCATATAAGTGGACACAAACAGGTTGTTGTCCATGCCAGCCAAAGCATACTCCACCATCTTGTCGCCTTTGCGAGTACAAAGCAGTATGCCCACAGGAGGGTTGTCCCCTGGGTTCATCTCGTTCTCCCTGAAATATGAAACATAGGCATTGAGTTGACTGAGGTCGGCATGGCGGAACTCGTCGTCTTTCAGTTCGATGATGACATTGCAGTGCAAAATACGATTGTAGAACACCAAGTCGGCAAAATAGTATTCATCGTCGATAATCATCCGTTTCTGCCGTGCCTCAAAGCAGAATCCCTTGCCCATTTCAAGCAGGAACTCTTGCAGATGTCCTATCAAGGCATTCTCCAAATCGTTTTCTGTAAATGCTTCTGGACGCAAGCCAAGAAACTCAAATGAGAACGGATCTCTGATAGTTAATGCTGGCAAACTGTTTTTCTCCGTCCTGTCTATCAACAGTTGGGGATTTTTGCTTACACCAGCACGGAAATATAGATTTGTCGAAATCTGTCTACGCAGCTCTTTCACGTTCCAGCAACAGCGAATACACTCTGTCTCGTAGAAGAAACGAGCCAATGGGTCATCGACGGTCAGAATCTCAACTATATGAGAAAAAGAGAGTTTAGAAACAAGTTCTACTCCTGGTGTGATGAATTTGTCCGACGCTGTCGGACTTATTTGCAAAGATTTGTCCGACGCTGTCGGACTTTTTCCCAAGGATTTCTCCGATGCAGTCGGAGAAATAGCAGTCAAATACTCTTTTATCTGTGGATATGCCAAATAAAAACGACGACAATTTTTGAGAATGGTCTCATTAATTCCTCGTTTATTCACACTTTCTGTCAAGCGCTTCAACAGCCGATCACCATACTTGGCGCGGTCATTGCCATGCTGTTCATATTCCACAATATAGAATCCGATGACATAGTTCCTTATCGTGGCAAAGCGGTTTATCGCCTTCACGGTTGCCGAATAGGCAGAATCGTGCAACTGCAACACCAGTTCAGACAGATGCTCGAATGAAAACGCCGTCTCATCTGCCCAATTCTCTGGTAAATTATATAGAACAGATATTTCTGTATGTTTTGCTTTTTTCTTGTCCATATAAAAATACGTTTTATAAGGTGAATCCCATTTCTTTGAGTGAGCGAAGTACCTCCTGCTCTAAATCGTTCACTTTGCTCTCGGTTGCGCCCAGTGTCACCTCATAACGCTCGGCAAGGGTGGTTACATCGCTTGCTATCTGGTGTGTGACGTTTTGCATCAAGGCTTCGCAACCACCAACAACATTTGCAAGCCATAGCCTGTTACTACTTGCAAAGATACAATGCTTTGACCATACATCCAAACTTTCGGAAGGACGTTCTCTTTCATTTACGACTATTTAACACACATATAGTCGTGCGTAACTATTCAGCACCCCTTGCGCATGAGTAGTTTCCTTACTGTTTTACGACAGCAAGTATTGCATTGAACTTGGAGTTTCCATTCTTCATGGCTGTTTCTGCGATGGAGTGTAGCTTGGCAAAATCATCTGCACCGCCGTCCGTTCGGAAGCAACCACTGACTTTCTGTTTTATCTTTATCTTCCTTACCCCTCGTTAGCTGGCATTGTTATCATAGGGTACATTCGGATTTGTGAGAAAAGTGAACAGATAGTTTTTCTACTTTGAGGATGCCTTTCTTGAAACTCTCAAATTCCCCATTGAGGTGAAAGCCTGACACCCTAAATCTGATTATTTCGTTAATAAATCAGCGGAAACGGTATATTTTTACAACTTTCCGCTTGTTTTCTCACGAAATATTACTATCTTTGTGGCGTCACTTAAAATAATAATGTTATGCTCATAGGTCGAGATAAAGAAAAACAAATACTACAAAACACTCTCTACGAAGAGTACTCGCAATTCGTTGCCGTATATGGAAGACGTCGTGTTGGCAAGACTTTTCTTATCAGAGAAACCTTTGAGAACCGATTCGACTTCCAATTTACTGGTGCTGCAAACTTGACTGCAAGAAAACAGTTGGTACGTTTCCGTCGTGCACTCAAAGAACATGGGCAGAAAGATACTCCGGAACTAACCAATTGGGGCGATGCTTTCAGTGAGCTCAAACGATTTATTATGAGTCTGCCTGAAGGCAAAAAGGTTGTTTTCCTTGACGAGCTTCCATGGATGGATGCTCCACGTTCTGGATTTTTATCAGAGTTGGAATCATTTTGGAACGGATGGGCATCTGCACGAAAAGATATTGTTTTTGTGGTATGCGGAAGCAGTACTTCATGGATGGTCAAGAAAATCATAAAAAATAAGGGTGGTTTGCACAATCGCTTGAATCATCGTATTTCCCTCAATCCTTTCCCACTGGGATTATGCGAGAAGTTAGCTCAGTCAAGAGGTCTTGCGTTGAATCGCAAGCAGATTCTGGAATCCTATATGATATTTGGCGGTGTTCCGTATTATTGGAGCTTGTTGCAGAAAGGAACAAGCATAACTGCCGAGATAGATAGACTGATTTTTTCGCCTAACGGAGAGCTGCATGATGAGTTTGAGATGCTATATGCTTCTTTGTTCAAAAAGCCAGAACCATACGTTCGCGTTATTGAGTTATTGGCCAAGAAAAAGATGGGCATGACACGACAAGAGTTGTTGACAGCAGGAAAATTTGAAGACAATGGAGCATTTTCTGACATTCTGAAAGATTTGGAGTGGTGTGGCTTTATTCGTAGTTACTCTATGATGGGGTATCGGACAAAATCGGACATCTTCCAGCTAATAGACCATTATACATTATTCTATTACGAATACATAGACGGAGTACGTCAAGGCTCAAACTATTGGCGATCAATGTTGGGAACACCGAAGTATAACACTTGGTGTGGCTTGGCATTTGAGCGCACTTGCCTATGGCATGTTGACCAGATTAAGAAGAAGCTTGGTATTAGCGGAATACTGACAAACGAATATGCATGGCGTTGCTTGCCAGATGAAAACATCGGTAGACCAGGAGTTCAGATAGACCTGCTTATAGACCGTAGCGATGGAATTATTGATGTATGCGAAATGAAATACTCGAAGAATCCATACACCATTACGTCCGATTATGCAAGTGAACTTACCCGCAAACGAAATGTATTCCAGTCTGTAACAGGCACAAAGAAAGCCATTCATTCCATCATGGTCACCACTGATGGGCTAACTCGGAATGAATATTGGGGTGACGTTCAATCTGAAATACAACTGGACGATTTGTACGAATTGTAAAAAACGATATCTGTATTATCTTAACAGCTGTTCTTGTACCATTAAAACAGTTGTTCTTGTACCATTATAATAGTTGTTCTTGTACCATTATAATAGTTGTTCTTGTACCCTTATAACAGCTATTCTTGTACCCTTATAACAGTTGTTCTTGTACCCTTATAACAGCTATTGTTATACCCTATGCTTAGTTGGTTTAAAAAACCATACCCCCTATTCATCAAATTCCAAATAATTGCTTGTGTCCGAACAAATATTAGGTTATAAAATTGCCAATAATGAATATTAATTCGCTATACTGTAATTATTGCATCCATATACCCCTTGTGACATTATCTGAAAAGCGTGACAAAATACCCCATAAGGGTGTGACAAAATGGGTACCCTTCCCCCTTTACCCCTACCCCTCAAAGGCCGAAAATCGCCCATTTTCAAAAATAATGTCACACTTCGAGATTTGTATATCTTTGATAATGAGAATAATAATTTTTAGGTGTGACGTGACATTAATTTTAAACTTTTTCACGCGCGCGACCCTCATGGGTACCCTGTAGTATGTTACGCAACCTCACATCATCCAAATAAAAACATGGTTTCATTAAAGATTTCTGTCCAATTATTTTGAAATGTCTGAGACTTGCACTAACTTTGCAGGCTAAACAGCAAATTTTGCATCAAACAACGTTGTATATGGAAGAAAAGAACTACAAACGCACTACCGTGACGGCGGCTTTGCCCTACGCCAACGGTGGAGTGCATATCGGCCATTTGGCAGGAGTATACGTGCCGGCAGACATCTATGTAAGATACCTCAGACTGAAGAAACAGGAGGTGGTGTTTATCGGCGGCAGCGATGAGCACGGAGTGCCCGTTACCATAAGGGCACGCAAAGAAGGCATCACCGTGCAGGAAGTGGTGGACAGATATCATAACATGATCAAGAAATCATTTGAGGATTTCGGTATCTCCTTTGATATCTACAGCCGCACCACATCTAAGATACATCATCAGTTCGCCTCCGACTTCTTCCGCACCCTCTATGACAAGGGCGAACTGGAAGAGATAACAGAGATGCAGTATTGCGATGAGGTGACAGGTGAATTCCTTACCGACCGCAATATCGTGGGCACATGTCCGAGATGTGGGGCAGAGGGAGCATACGGCGACCAATGCGAGAAATGCGGTGCCACACTCTCTCCAGAGGAACTAATCAATCCTACCAACAAGAATAATCCTGGACATGGACTGGTGAAGAAACCTACCAAGAACTGGTATCTGCCACTGGGCAAATATCAAGACTGGCTCAAGCAGTGGATATTGGAAGACCATAAGGAGTGGCGCTCCAATGTGTATGGCCAGTGCAAGTCGTGGCTCGATATGGACCTGCAACCCAGGGCTATGACCCGCGACCTCGACTGGGGAATACCAGTGCCCGTGGAGGGTGCAGAGGGTAAGGTGCTCTATGTGTGGTTTGACGCACCAATAGGTTATATCTCCAATACTAAGGAACTCTGCGATGCCAATCCCGAGAAATGGGGCACATGGCAGAAATGGTGGCAGGACGAAGAAACCAAGCTCGTGCATTTCATCGGCAAGGATAATATCGTGTTTCATTGCCTTATCTTCCCAGTGATGATGAAAGCACATGGTGGTTATATCATGCCAGACAATGTGCCTGCCAATGAGTTCCTCAATCTCGAGGATGACAAGATCTCTACATCGCGCAACTGGGCCGTATGGCTCCACGAATACCTTGTAGACATGCCTGGCAAGCAGGATGTGCTCAGATATGTGCTCACCGCTAATGCCCCTGAAACCAAGGACAATAATTTCACATGGAAAGACTTTCAAGAGAGAAACAACTCTGAACTCGTGGCTATATATGGCAACTTCGTAAACCGTGCCTTGCAACTAACCAAGAAATATTTCGAAGGAAGAGTGCCCGAATGTGGAACCCTCGACGACCATGACATGGCCACCATCAACGAATTCAAGGATGTGAAGGAGAAAGTGGAGACACTGCTCGAGCAGTATAAATTCCGCGAGGCACAGAAGGAAGCCATGAACCTGGCGCGCATAGGCAACAGGTATATAACGGAATGTGAGCCTTGGAAGGTATGGAAGACAGACCCCGAGAGAGTGAAAACCATTCTCTATGTATGCCTGCAGCTCACCGCTAACCTCTCAATAGCCTTCGAGCCCTTCCTGCCATTCTCAAGCCGCAAGCTCAGAGAGATGATTTGCCTGGAGGATTTCGACTGGAACCAACTCGGCAGCACAGAAATTCTGAAACCCGGACACCAAATGGCTGAGCCGCAACTGCTCTTCGATAAGATTGAGGATGACGTGATAAACGCACAATTGCAGAAACTCGAGGATGCCAAGCGAGCCAACGAGGCTGAGGCATACAAGGCAGAGCCCGTGAAGGAAAATATCGAGTTTGAGACATTCGAGAAACTCGATATCCGAGTGGGTCATGTCAAGAACTGCGAGAAGGTGAAAAAGGCAAATAAACTGCTCAAATTCACCATCGACGATGGTTCGGGCACCGACCGCACCATCGTGTCGGGCATAGCCAAATTCTATAATCCCGAAGACCTGATAGGCAAGGATGTGCTCTTCATAGCCAATCTCGCTCCACGCAAACTCATGGGCATAGAGAGTCAGGGCATGATACTGTCAGCAGAGAATTTCGATGGCGACCTGTCTGTGACCACAGTATTGCGAGAGGTTAAACCAGGTAGTATGGTAAAATGACAATACGACAACTCTTGTTGCCCCAAAAGGGCGAAAGATGGTTTGCATCAATGGCGTTGGTGGCGGCTACCGTCATCAACGCCTTGATGATTTATAAATATTACGACCGATTTACACTCGGGGGTAAACTGGGGTTCTGGGGACTGTTCAACGACCGCTTCATGGTGTCGGGATATGATGTGCTCACGTATATAAGCCTGTCAAACTGGAAACTATATCATGTAATATACAGGCATCCGCTGCTCGCACCCATCTTATATCCACTGTCGGCACTCAACAAGTGCATTATGGACGAGACCCGTTTCAATGCCGCCGTATTTATCTATGCTGCAGTGCTCATCATCTGCTCTTTCTATACGGCACTCATGCTGATGCGAATAATGAGAGACATGGCTGGGGTGGGCAAGGGCAATGCCATGATGCTCACGGCACTCTTCTTCTCGTTTGCTCATATCATGCTCACATCCATGGTGCCCGACCATTTCGCCATATCTCTATGTCTGCTCGTCACCACACTCTATATCGCCGGCATGAGCATGAAAGGGCAATACCAGTGGGGACGGTGGCAGATGATGGCCATGATGACCATCACAGCGGGAGTGACCCTCACCAATGGAGTGAAAACAGTGATCGCTGGACTCTTTACCATGGGGCGCCGCTATCTCTCGCCGCATGTTTGGATGGTCACGGTGGTAATGCCCGTGATACTCCTTCTGGCTGCCTATATGGCCCAGCACCTGTGGATAGAGGTGCCGCAGAATGAGAAGACAAGGCAGAACATAGAGCACAAAATGAAGGCCGACAAGAAATTTGCGGATAAGATAAACCGCCAGAAAGAGTGGGACAAGAAGCACCTGGGGAAACCCATCGGCGATAATAACATGCTCAAATGGACCGACACCTCTTCGTCGCGCATAGACGCAATAGTAGAAAACCTCTGGGGTGAGTCTATACAGGTGCACCGCCGCTATCTACTACAGGATGTCAACCGCAACAGACCCGTGATAGTGACATACGGATGGTGGGGCAATTATGCCGTGGAGATAGTGATGGCCATACTCTTCATCGGAGGTATCGTGGCCGGTTGGCGCCATAGGTTTTTCAGGCTCTGCCTGTCATGGTTCGCCTTCGACATGGTGCTACATCTTGTGTTGGGCTTCGGCATAATAGAAGTGTATATAATGAGCGGACACTGGCTTTTTGTGGTGCCCATAGCCATCGCTTACCTCATAGCCCATGCCGCACCCAAATGGAGGCAATGGATAGTGATGACCACATTCATGCTTACCATATTTCTCTGGACATACAACGGATGGAACATAGCACGATATATGCTCAACATGCCTACATGACCACCTGATAACCATAAAATTTCATGCAATCATGACCACACTGCAACGCATCTTGGATGCCATTAGAACCTCGGCCATAGGACATGGCGTGTATAGAATGAAATGCCTTTGGCATAGACTAAATGCCAGTAGGGAGGCACGCCGAGACCAGGCATATATAGACTCCATAGACCAGCGCTTGGAGCAACTGAAACACAAGAAACGCATCACCGTGATGATCTTTGCCATGCACCCCGCATATTGGCATTGCGACTCGCTATACAAGGCCATGGCTGCCCATGAACGCTTCGATGTGAGCATTGTGGTGTGCGGAGAGGTACAGAATGGTATGGGAGTGATGATGAAGCAGATGGAGATGACATGTGCCTATCTGGATGCCAAGGGCTACCCTTATATCAGAGCATACGATCATGGGCGGTGGGCCGACCTCAAGACCATTGTCAATCCAGATATAGTGATGTATGCCAAACCATATGACGGGGTGATGCCACGACAATACCGCATGAACAACTTCCTCGACCGCCTCTTCATATATGTGCCGTATGGACTGAGCACCGTGAATGGTGCCGAACTATGCAATACTCGCCTGCATGCCATGGCATGGATGAAAATATATGACTCTGAACTGCAGTTCAGCAATTCGGCATTGAGCCGCGGCAACTCGCGAATAACTGGTTCACCAGTTGTTGACGAGTTTCTTGCACAGAGATCATGTCATGATGCCAATCCATGGAAAAAGATGAATGACGAGGGCGAAGGCCACCATAAGCGGATTATATGGGCACCACATCATTCGGTAGGCGGAGGCACACTGTGCTATTCCAATTTCCTTGCCGTGGCTGATGATATGGTGGCACTGGCAGAAGAATATGCCGATAGGATACAGGTGGCATTCAAACCTCATCCCCTGCTGCGAGAAGTGCTCTATGCCCACCCACAGTGGGGCAAGGAACGCACCGATGACTACTACCGCCGTTGGGATACCATGGTCAACACACAACTCGAACAGGGGCAGTATGCGGCTCTCTTCATGACCTCTGATGCCATGATACACGACTGCGCATCCTTTACAGCCGAATATCTCATAACGGGCAACCCAGTGATGTATCTTGCCAAGGGGCATCATGAAAGTACCCTCAACGACTTCGGTAGGAGAGCCTTCGACCTACACTACAAAGGGCAAACCATGGCAGACATACGTCTGTTCATCGACGATGTGGTGTGCGGTGGCAACGACCCCATGCGCCCCGAACGCATCTCTTTTGTCAATAATCATCTCTTGCCGCGAGGAGGCCGCTCGGCAGCGGAAAATATCATTGCAGAGATACTGAAATTTGAGCGCTGAGGGTGTCGTGCATGCCTATATGTAATTTTTATTGTCAATTATTTGGCAGAAAGAAAAAAATAATGTATCTTTGCATAGATACTAACAGCGAATACTGTTTGCCAATAACTCTGATAACTACTATAAATAATATACTCACCAATAATCTACTGATAATGAGAAAGATAACGACATTTTTTACTTTTGCAATCTCTGCCTTGTTTATGCTGACTCCAGCACAGGCACAGTCAGATAGAAAAGTTACCAATATCAACCGTGGCTGGCTGTTCCACCAGGGCGAGAGCAACCCTGCCATCACTCCTGAAAAGGCAAAGGCAGAAGGATGGAAGAGCGTAAACCTGCCACACGACTTCCAAATAGAGCAACCTTGGGTGGCACCAGCTGCCGACGAGAAAGCAAACACCAGCGATGCAGGTGCCAATATCAAGAGCCGACTCTCAGCAAGAGGATTCAAGGAGATGGGCTCGGGATGGTATGTCAAAGCATTTACTCCATCCAAGGATGACAAGGGCAAGCGCATACTCATTGATTTCCAAGGTATCATGTATCTCGGCGATGTTTATCTAAACGGCAAGAAAATAGGCGGTACTGACTATGGTTATGTGGGATTCGAAATAGATATAACGCAGAACCTGCGCTATGGAGAGGAAAACATCATTGCCGTGTATTCTAATACCGCTGCTCCAATAAACTCGAGATGGTATACTGGAGGCGGACTCTTCCGTGATGTCAATATCGTGTATACCGATGCACAATTATATTTCAACCGACATCCGCTCAATATCTCTACACGTGACAACAGATATGTGGACATGACCGTTGACGTGCAGTGCAAGACTAAGCAGAACACCATAGCCATGCAGGTGGTGATCACAGCACCAGATGGTTCGGTGGTCAGCGACAAGAAACATCAAATGAAACGCATACGCAACTATAAGTACGGACAGGAGTTCACCCTGCCCACCGTTGATATTGCTAATGCGCAACTCTGGGACTGCGAACATCCTAACCTCTATACAGCAACAGTCAAACTGCTGCGCCAGGATGGCAGCGTGAGCGATCAGGTAACCAAACGCTTCGGTATCAGACAGATAGATCTCGTGCCAGGCAAGGGACTGCTCGTCAATGGCAAGAAAGTGCTACTCAAAGGTTATGCCAACCACCACACCCTCGGTGCACTCGGTGCCGCCGCATATCCACGCGCCATGGAGAAACGCATCAAACTCATGAAAGAATATGGCATGAACCATATACGCACATCCCATAACCCATATAGCGAGTCTTTCCTCGACCTCTGCGATGAAAACGGTATTCTTGTGGTGGACGAACTCTATGACAAATGGAACGACCAGTATGTGGGGGGCGGACGTAATCATTTCCAAAATCTATGGATGGCACACGTTGAAGAGTTTATCAAGCGCGACCGCTGCCATCCATGCGTGGTGCTATGGTCTATGGGCAACGAACTGCAGTCGTATAATGATACACCATTCAATGATTGGGGCGTGACTCAATATAAGCTGATGAAAACACTCATTCAGAGATTTGACACCACACGAAAGGTTACCGTGGCCATGCATCCAAGATACCGCAACTGGGAGACAGACTCACTGCCTTGCGACCTGGCAAAGGTCACGGATATACAGGCTTACAACTATAGATATATGTACTTCCCTGGAGATGCCAAACGATTCCCTTGGATGAACTTCTACCAGAGTGAGGCTTCAGTGGCTGCCATGGGAGAGAACTTCTTCGGCATGGAGCTCGACAAGGTTATCGGTTTAGCCTATTGGGGTGCCATCGACTATCTCGGCGAGAGTCAGGGATGGCCAGCCAAGGGATGGTCGCAGGGTGTCTTTGATATCTCTCTCGAACCCAAACCTAAGGCTTATTATATGCGTTCGTTCTTTAAACCTGAAGAACCCGTAGTGCATATCGCCGTGACAGAATCCAAGAATACCATCATGTGGAATGGTGTGCAGACAGGAAACGATGGGCAGAGTGATCATTGGAACCGCACTCCAGGCACTAAACTCTCTCTCACCACATATACCAATGCCGATGAGGTGGAACTGCTCGTAAATGGCAAGAGTTATGGCACCAAAAAGAATAATAAGGCCAGTGCCAAGATGCGCAACCAGATACGATGGGAGGATGTGGTATATCAAAATGGTTATTGCGAGGCCATTGCCCGCACTGGCGGCAAGATAGTGGCCAGACACATGATTTCAACCACTGGCAAGGCTGTGGCTCTGAAGGCAGAGGTAGACAACAACGTATGGCAGGCTGACGGCATGGATCTACAGCATATCCGTGTGATTGCCGTAGACAGCAAGGGCAGAAGGGTGAGCAATGCTGTGGCTGATGTCACAGTGACGGTAGAGGGTGACGCCACTCTCGCTGCCATGAGCAATGGAAATATCAACTCCGACGAGCTCAGCGTTACCGACCATCAGAAACTTTTCAATGGTTCTTGCCTCGCCATCCTCCGTGCTGGCACCACCCCCTCTCCCGTAATGGTAACCATCACAGCACCAGGACTGAAGAAGGCAAAACTCAAGCTTGAAACGAAATAATTAACGTGAGTTCGACGAATATAATAGTTCGATGAAACAATAGTTCGTTAAAAATTAATATATCGGGCTTGCCGATTTTTAGAACCGTTGTTTTAGCGGCATCGAGATAGCTTGTTGGAAAAGTAAAAGCCAGTGCTCTTTGTGCATCTTATGTGAGGTGCGCATTGAGCATTGGTTTGACATTTATGAACAATTATTGTTTCTATCTGTTTCATGCTCATTTTCCCACGCAAAATCTACTTTCCGACGTAGAAGTTACTATCTGCAACTATAAGTGGCTGATAGATAAAATTCTAAAAACAGAGTGATTTTAGGCAAAAACAGTTCGAAGCTAATGTTTTTTTTATTATATTTGCGCCAAAATTACTCGTTATGACATTACAAAAGTGGATTGAAGATAGAGCTATTCATGGCAGTATTTCCGAATGATAATGATATTGAGTCACTATTCATTAGGCAATTCCAATAGGTATTCGGGCGCGAAGTCAGCGCCGTTTTCCCATTCCACGGTATTGTATTTCACCGAAAACCTCTTGAAGAAATCCAAGTCTTTCAGAGGTTCAAACACAATTCCATTAAGCGACGACTTTAAGTCAACCACTTTTTTGACATTGTTATTAAACCACAATCTGATGCGGTAACCATCAACGTATTCAGCTTTAAGGACCTCTATAAACATAGTTCAAATTAATTTAGTGGTTCAATTTTATCTAATGGCATTCCATTTTGGGCTTTTCCCCAATTACTAAGAAGTTCTTCTCGATGAATCTCTAACCATTCCAGAATCATTTTCAATGCGCGACCAGGCATTTCACCCTTCACAACACCGTCTTTTATGCTGACAATCACCTTGAAATCTCCATACCAGGCATGAAAATGAGCAGGGGCGTGATCTGCATAATTCATCAGGATTACTATCCCATAGAAGAAACTAATTTGTGGCATACCATGTAATATATAAAAAAACTGCCATACTTTTGGCTTAACTTTGAATGAGTGAGGCTTCGTTTAACTTAGTTGACTTGCACTCTCTTTTGCGAAAGTACACAAATTCTTTTTTATAAGCATCAAGATCATCAGAAAATTATTCAATATTCTGACAATTTAACAATTATACACGCCATTCCGCGCTATTTCGGGTGCAAAACTAAAGAAAATCTTCTCTATTCATAGATTAGGAGTTCTCTTCGGAGGACTCCATCTTAAATGTCATCAATGTATGATGAAATCTGTTTATATGTATGACATCATACAACAATAAGGGTTATACGCTGCAAAATATCACTTTTTGCCAACAACGTATAACCCTTAGGGAAAAATACCAAATATTTGCGATACCAGGTATTCAAAATGGGAAAAATCACCAAGCCACACTCATACCAACAGATACTGCTGCATTGGAGTTAAGAGGGATAAATTCTTTGCTGACCTTGCCCAGGGTGTGGTCCATGCCAACATAGAAGTTGTAGCCTTTGGGATGGAAATTCACTACCCAACCAAAGCTATTGCGGTATGAGCCGAATGCCATGTTCACACCACCGTCAATCCATTTCAATGGAGTCCAGTTGGCGCTGACACGAGCCTCAGTCCATGAATAGTCGCCGCGGAAACGGGTGCTGCTCAACACACCGAAAGTGATTTTGCGATATACGGGAAGGGTATATTCACAGCCCAGATTAAGTGTGGCACCGATACCTGTGGTGCGGCCACCCTCATCACCTTTGTCCTGCAGATTGGCAAAGTCGGCCAACTGGTCAGAATATTTGTCACCCTGCATGCTCATTGTGCTTCCGCCACGGTCTTCATTCACCGCTACATCGTGGAAACCGTTGAATACAAACTCTTCTCCACCATTGACAGCCACCATGTTGTTGCTCCACTTGATGAAACCCAAGTCAAGCAAGGCTGCACTTACAGTGAAATCATTGTTGATTTTATAGACACCACCCAAATCAAAGGCGAGACCGAAACCACCTAAACCAGCACCATCAACATCCACGTCGTTGACATACTGATAGGTTCCCCTGCCTTCTTCCTTATATTCTTTCTCCTCTGTCTTGTAGGTAAATCCTTTAACAGACACCTCTGACTTGGCATGGCCTGAAACAGTCCACTTGTCATCGGCAGCCAAATCAGCCTTCATGTTGTCAATGTTTACGTCGCCACGACCGGCACCGAAGAGCAGCTTAACCTTGGCTCCGACACGCAATTTTTCATTGATCTGGCGAGAATGGCCAAAAGCCAACTCGGCAAAAGCCTGTCCGTTGGCAGAAATGTTTCCGATGTTATAAGTGCGGTTGCCGGTGTTCTTGGCAAACTCGAAAAGTTCGTAAGGCAATGACATGCCGAAAGAGGTGCGGGCATTCAGCTCGATGGTGTTATAACCGCCAAAGCCCTTGAAACCAGCAGACAAAACAGTGATGCTGACATCGCCCAATATCTTGTTGTCGCCAGAATTGAATCCCTTCAACGCATCAGGCGTGGAGATATAGGGATTCATGAAAGTGGTAAGACGGTCTTTGCTGGTCGAGGGGAACATGGGGTTATCAAAAATCACGTCCTCGTAGCCGAAGTTACCCATGAGGGATACATTGACATTACCAAAACCGGGCATTGACACATAATTCTGTTCGTTGCCATACGCTGGGTTCATCGTATGTCTGAACTTGTAATCATTGGTGAAATAGGCTGAATTAAGCTGTTGGGCCATTGCATGAAGACTACAGATCGACAACAGTCCCAAAGCCATATATTTATTGATGTATTTCATTGTTGTATCTTTTTATGATGATTAGATTGTTATTGCTCTCGATTATTCAATGATCATTTTACCTACCACTTTCACCACGATATCCCTGGCTACAAGTGTGTGCTTGTAGGCATTCAATGTAACTCCCTCAACGGTATTTCCATTTTCTTTGGCAGAACCCTCGATGGTGAACATCAGTTTGTCAACATTCTTTAGCTCACCGGCCTTTTTCTGCTGTACCTTGATATTCAGCGGAGTAACTACAGGAGTTGTGCCGTCGGGAGAGGCTGCCACTACATTGCTGACAACAATACTGATCAAGTCGTCGCTCATACGCTTGCCGTTGACATCCACAGCATAAGCTGAAACGGTGAGGTGAGCGGGCACCTTGTTTTCTATATTGGCATCCACGTTGATATAAGTGCCCTCGGCAAAGTCGAGGTCCTTCAAGTCCTTGTTCATGTCTTCGATGCTGTCATTATACACGATGCGTGCATCTTCGGCAAAGGCAACGGGAGCCTTGATTGTATAACTTGGCGAAATGTTGTATTGACGGCCAAAGGTGATGGCATATTCATTCTGCGAATCAGCGCGTGCATCAGCCTCAAACACGAGTTTGTCGGGGATAGTACGGATAAGCGTCGAGAGGGTTGGCACCTCAATCACCTGTGTAAACATGCTGCCATCTACGAGAGAGGCGTTGCGACAGATACAAATCTTCGATGTTGCGTTGGCCTGGATATTGATGCCATTGACATTTACAGAGGCGATGACCTGACCTTGCTTGTATGCCTTGATGACGCCATCCACATAACCAGCCAGCGTAAGGTCGCTGTTCGTGGTGAGCCAAATCTGTGGATTGGCCAAGTCAACAACCACATTGCCGTCTTTCAGGAAGTCGGGAACATTGTTGATGGTAGCCTCACCCAGGTTGCCCAAATCAATATTTGGCGAGAAACGGCCCTGTGCTCCTGTCACCTTGAAGTCAGGGAACTGAATCTGTGAAGTGATGGACAAATCACCGGATGTCAAACCGCTGAGATCGATATCAGAGGGAGAAATTTCCACACCCATCACTACCTTACCGTCCATATTGATTTTGCCGCCTTCAATGGCCAACGTACCGTTGTTGCCACTCTTGAAATCGAGGGCATTGATATCAATATTCAAAGTGATTTCATTCGCAGTACTGATATTAGCCAGCGTAATAATATTGCCATTAACAGAGAGGCCGTCAGCTGTGGTGTTAACTGTAAAAGACATGTAAGAAGGCATATTCAACGACAGTTTGGCGATTTTCGTAATGCAAGACTTCAGGGCAGAAGAGAATGAAATGACCAGTTGGATGTTGGCATCCACCGAAACGGTTTTCAGCGACAGCACCTCTTCTGGCTTGTTACCCGAAAAGTCGAATTGGTTGACGACTGCCTCCAGACCAATGTTATTGGCCTTGCGCATACCTGTTTCCTTGCCCATGGCATTGTTGCCTGTAATCAAATTCTTGGGAATGACGAGAGCTTCAGAGGTAGTGCTCTGCTTGAAGATTTGGATAATGTCAATCTTTGGCCTGGCAGGGGTAACGTCACCACCATCCTGCTCAAACATGTAATCTCCATTCTCCTGGATTTTGACAACATCCGACTCATTGAGTTCCAAAACGTCCGATAACTGTATCTCGTCTGTCGAACTTGTGGGCAGCCGAAGACCATCGCTACCAACACCAATGGTTGAATCTACTTCATTCAAATCATAATGATCGTCTGTACAACTGGTGAAAGCCAGCGGAGACAATAACAAACACGCCAACAAGGACGCAACGGTTGATTTCATCATGTGTCTACTCATTTTATTATTATTGTTTAAAGTTAAGTATATTTATCTCGTTTACAAAAATAACGATTATTTCTTTAAACATGTCAACACTAATCAACTTTAAATTAAATTAACAGTGCTCCTTGTAAAATTATGTAACCCGAAAAGGAACACTTTTGGGTTACATGTCATAGTTTTTTTCTGTCATTGACAATGATATTACACAATCTTGTATCTCACCCTGAACAAGTGTTTGCTCCAATAATTTTAGGAATTTTCTTTCCGCCTCTTGTCTATCATGTCCATGAGAGCATCGCTCTCGCCAGTAATAGTCTTGCGGCAAAACATCTTGCCTGAGGCAACGATGCGGTCATAGTCGTTGGCATTTAGAATGAGCACCCCATTGCTATAGTCTATGAAGGTGAGGGGAGTGAGGGCCTGCAACGTAGTGAACTGTCCCTCTGTGAGTATGCAGGTGTCGCTAAATGATGAGTTGAACGCCACTGTTTGCAGGAATGTCTCAGCGGGACAGAAACTGGTAGAGAAATAACGGCGCAGTTTTTTGTTCTCATCCCATTCATACAAAGCTTTTACTGCCAACTGGGGAGTGATGGCCCACCATGCGGCACCCTTATACAGGTCGTAATGCTTGCCGCGGGCTTTTATGCTCAATGCCTTTTTGATGCCAAGCATGGATGCCGTTTTGCGCATGGCTACGCGAAACTTGCTGCCCATGCTACCTTTGCGCCATTGGCGGGTGCTCAACAGTCTGAACTCGCGATAGTTTACATTCTTTGGGTCAGAGAGGGTGATGCGTAGTCCCTGCAAGACGTTGCATCCGTTGAGGGAATGGAAATAGTCCATTATCTTCTTGTTGCTCCATACGGGATAGTCCATGCCACTGAGGGTGATGAGGTAGTCGGGCGAGCAACGCAGGGCTTCACGCACCATCTCCATCTGATATTCCACCTCATTGATGCTTCCCCACACCACGTTTACACGATGACTGATGAAATGAACATCGGGGCGACTGAGTTCCTTGATGAAGGGAGTGATGTCGCTCTTGGCGTCTATATGCACGAAAAATTCCGACCCTTCGGGCAGACTTTCAATCAGGCGTCGCAGATGTGGCGCATCGGTATGTGCGGAGATGAGGAAAGAGAGTTTCATTGGCGATTGAGTTTTGATTTAATAAAAACTATACATTCGTTGAGAATCCTTACGTGCAGGATCTTCATTATTGCGAAATATATGGATGCCGACAGCACAATGCGCACTGCCAGCAATAGTGGCTGGTTTGATATGGATGCCGTAACAAGCGAGCAGATGGTCATCACCATGAAGGAGATGAGGGCGAAGGGAGTCACATCGATGATGAGATGCCATAGGCGGTAACCTGTGAGGCGATGCACGAAGAAATGCCATACAAAGAGCCACAGAATAATTATTATGGTGTATGCCACCACCATGGTCTTGATGCCCCATGGCCATATCAGCACCATAATGATGAGTTCGGCCAGTCCCAGCGAGATGGTACACCAGAAATTTATGTCGGAGCGTCCTTTGCTTATCACCGAATAAGATAGGATGGTATGCAGGGGCAGCACGGCACCTCCATAGCAGAGAATCTGTATAAGGTCAGCGGCTGGTAGCCATTTGTCTGTGATGGTTATGGATATAAACTCATGTGCCACCATGCCGAATCCAAGCAGCAGAGGACAGGTTATGAAGGCTGTAAACCTGACCATCTTGCGCAGGGCGCTGAGTTGGCGTGACGGTTCATCGCGCAGACTCACAAGCATTGGTTGCACCACCTGGAGCACCATTCCCTGCACAAGGCTGAAGAGTTTGAAGTTCCACTGGTATGCCTGGTTGTAGTATCCTGTGGCGGTAGGAGAGAAATACTTGCCCAACAGGATATTGAGGATGTTGTTGTTAGCATGGTTGATGATGTTGGTGGCAAGTATCTTGACACTGAAGCGAAACATGCTGCGTATGGGAGAGAAATCCCATGCGAGGGTGGGGCGCCAGTCTGAATAATGCCACAGAAGTAGCGAGTTGATACCTATGAACACCAGCGACTGGGTGGCCAGCGACCAGTAGCCGTGGCCCAGATAAGCCATGGTAACACCTGTGATGCTCGACAGTACTACTGCCGTCATGCCCGTCTTGGCCATTGCCTTTACCTGCATGTTTTTGGTAAGGTAGGCAGCCTGTGCCGTGCCCAATCCAGATAAGATTATAGACAGGAAGGAATAGCGACAGAGGGCCACAAGGCGCGGTTCATTGTAATAGTCGGCAATGAGTGGCGAGAGGGCGAAGAGCAGTATGTAGAGTCCTGTGGCCATGATGATATTAAACCAAAACACGGCATTGAAATCCTTGTGGGTGGGTTGCTTGATATTGATGATGCCTACGGTGAATCCGCTGTTTTGCAGGGCTGTGGCTATCAGTGATACCACCATGATCATGGCCAGCAGACCATAATCATCGGGATTGAGCAGTCGGCCGAGGATGATACCAAACACCATGCCAATGGCTTGCTGCACGAGATTATTCATGCCGCCCCAAAACATTCCTTTGGCTGTTTTCTCCTTCAGATTGGAGGTGTCGTTGGATATTGTTGTTGTCTCCTTGTCTGATTGCATACCCCAAAAGTACATTAATCTATTGATATTTCAAAATAAAAGAAGTAATTTTTGCATTATTTACATAGTTATTGTTCTTTTTCTCATATAAAAGTGATAACTTTGCGCATTATGAGTATAGAAACTGACGAGAAATATATGCGGCGCTGCCTGCAGTTGGCTGCCAATGGCATGGCTCATGCCCGTCCCAATCCTATGGTTGGGTCTGTGATAGTGTGTGGTGACCGTATTATCGGCGAGGGATGGCATCGCCGTTGTGGTGAGGCCCATGCAGAGGTAAACGCTTTTGCTTCTGTGAGCAAGTCCGACGAGGCTCTGTTGCCCCAATCCACTGTGTATGTAAGCCTCGAACCCTGTGCCCATTATGGCAAGACCCCTCCATGCGCCGACCTTATCGTGAGCAAGGGAGTGAAGCGCGTTGTGGTTGGATGTGTAGATATCTTCGCCAAGGTAGAAGGGCGCGGCATCAGAAGACTGCGCTCTGCTGGTATAGACGTTACTGTGGGTGTGCTTGAGGAGGAATGTAGGTGGATAAACCGCCGTTTCTTTACATTTCATCAGCAGCATCGCCCGTATGTGCTGCTCAAGTGGTGCCAGTCGGCCGACGGATATCTCGACAGAGCATTCTCTCCCTGTCGCATGTCGTCAGACTATACATCTATGCTCTGCCATAAATTGCGCGCCGAAGAGGATGCCATACTTGTAGGTAGGGTTACAGATGAGCGCGACCATCCTCAACTCAATGTGAGGCTATGGCATGGCGCCGATCCAATGAGGATAGTCATAGACCGCCGTAATCCCTGTTTTGATGGGCTCAACTTTGAGCAACCCGTCATACCGCAGTTGCTCCATTGGCTTTATCAACAGACTGTTCAGTCGCTTATCGTAGAGGGAGGAGCAGACACACTTAGGCGTTTCATTGACTTAGGATTATGGGATGAGATAAGGGTGGAAACAGTACCGATGATGATGGGTTCGGGCACTCATGCCCCACTCTTGCCGCAGGGGTTGAGAGAGTATAGACGCACGTGCTATGATCAAAGAACCATAGTCAATTATATAAGGTGAGAAGGCTATTGGAAAGGTGAGAAAGCTTTGTAAGGAAAGGTAATATCCTATTTCCTGCCAAAGTCAGCAGGCACCTCACCCCATCTCTTAGTGTCCCATTTGATGATGGGGGTGGTATAGTTATGTGTGGCCAACCATCGTTCGGCTCTCAGGATAATATTATGCAAGGGTGCAGTAGCGTCATTGAGTTCCAATTTTGTCTTGCATTTCTTTTTGCTCACCCAGAGCATAGCGTTATAACTGTCAGAATAGATAGCCTTTTTGAGTCCTCGCTGCTGCATGAGAGCCAGTGCATGCACTATGGCGAGAAATTCCCCTATGTTGTTGGTGCCGTGCATGGGACCGAAATGGAATACCGTTTCGCCTGTGGCCAGGTCGATGCCGCGATACTCCATGGGACCGGGATTGCCGCTACATGCAGCGTCTACAGCCCATGCGTCTGCCCTCACCTCGAGAGGCAAGGGCAGCACGGTATCATTGCGATAATCAGGAGGATTGATAAGCATATTACATTCTTTCTGGCACCTCTATTCCGAGCAGTGCCATACCATTCTTCAATATCTTGGCCACATTGGCTGCAATTACCAGGCGCACCAGTTTCTTGTCCTCGTCCTCTTCCTTGAGGATGCTATAGTCATGATAGAACTGGTTGAACTCCTTGGTCAGTTCATAGCAGTAGTTGGCAATGCCGCTTGGACTGTAATCCTTTCCAGCCTGCTCTACGGCAGCGCCATAGTCATTCATTTTCTGTATGAGTGCCGATTCCTTTTCGTTCACAGGCATGTCATCAGCCAGCGTTTCGGGTATGGCTATGCCCTCGGCCTTGCGCAAGATGCTACGTATGCGGGCATGGGTATACTGGATGAAAGGACCAGTGTTGCCATTGAAGTCGATGCTCTCTTCTGGATTGAAGAGCATGTTCTTGCGGGCGTCCACTTTGAGGATGAAATATTTGAGGGCACCCATTCCCACTATGCGGGCTATATCGTCTTTCTCTTCATCGCTTATGTTCTCAAGTTTGTTTACCTTATCCTCACTGAGTTTGCGGGCATCGGCAATCATGGTAGCCACCAGGTCGTCGGCATCTACAACTGTGCCTTCGCGGCTCTTCATCTTGCCGTTGGGCAGTTCAACCATTCCGTATGAGAAATGCACCAGTTCCTTGCCCCACTTGAATCCGAGACGGTCGAGGAGTATGGAGAGCACCTGGAAATGGTAGTTCTGCTCGTTGCCCACTACATATATCATCTTGTCGATGGGGAAGTCCTTGAATCTCATCTCTGCTGTGCCGATATCCTGTGTCATATATACAGAGGTACCATCGGAGCGTAGCAATAGTTTTTTGTCGAGTCCCTCATTGGTGAGGTCTGCCCACACACTATTGTCATCGTGGCGTTCAAAGAGTCCCTTTGCCAGTCCCTCTTCCACCTTGGCTTTTCCTTTGAGATATGTGTCAGACTCGTAATAAATCTTGTCGAAAGCCACACCGAGAGCCTTGTATGTCTTGTCGAAGCCAGCATACACCCAGTCGTTCATCTTTGACCATAGTGCGCGCACTTCAGGGTCGTTGTTCTCCCATTTAACCAACATATCATGTGCTTCCTTGATAAGAGGAGCTTCTTCTTTCGCTTTCTTTTCAGCTTCCTCTTCGCCCATGCCTTCAGCCACATACTGAGCCATGAGTTCTTTTACCTCCATGCGGTAGTGCTTGTCAAAGGCCACATAGTAGTCGCCGATGAGATGGTCACCCTTTTTGCCGCTCGATTCTGGAGTCTCGCCATTGCCCCATTTGAGCCATGCGAGCATAGACTTGCATATATGTATGCCCCTGTCGTTGACGATATTTGTTTTTACAACCTTATAACCATTGGCACTCATGATCTGTGCCAACGACCATCCAAGCAGATTGTTGCGCACATGTCCCAGGTGAAGAGGTTTATTTGTATTAGGCGATGAATATTCTATCATCACCAATGGAGAATTGTTGTCAGCCTTCTTCTCTCCGAAGTGAGCATCGGCATTTATAGCATTGAGCATGCCTATCCATGCGGAGTCTGCGATGCAGAGATTGAGGAATCCTTTCACCACATTATACCTGTCTACTGCAGGGCAGTGGGCAACGAGATACTCGCCCAGGTCGGCAGCTGTATCTTCTGGTTTCTTCTTTGACATTCTAAGCAGTGGAAACACCACCAATGTGAGGCTTCCTTCAAATTCCTTCTTTGTCTTCTGGAGTTGAATCATATTAACTGGCACGTCCTGTCCATACAACTCCTTTACTCCTGCCAACACGTGGTTGACGATAGTTTGTTCTATTTGCATTTTATATATGTATGAAAGGTTTCAGGCTGCAAAATTACAAAAAAATACCTACAATCATACCTGTTTGTACAATTTTTCCATATTAATAAATAATAATTACTCTATATGTATCAAATAAAATGATTAATTTTGCAGTCGATAAGGTATTTGCGGCTTAATACAGAAACAATAACTAATAACAAATCATAATGAAAAAACTAATTCTTTTAGCATTGACTTGTGTTGCAAGTGTGGCTTCTTATGCTGCTGACAATGCAAATTACGACGCTCTCTATGAGCAGATCAGTTTTGATATGCCCAAGGTGACCGCTCCAGTGTTTCCTAACTATCAAGTAAATATCAAGGACTTTGGTGCTGTGGGCGATGGTTCTTCATTGTGCACAGAAGCTTTTGCCCGTGCCATTGACCATCTCTCTGCCAAGGGTGGAGGAAAATTAGTGGTGCCCCAGGGTGTGTGGTTCACAGGCCCTATAGTGCTCAAGAGCAATATTAACCTTCATCTGCTCAAGGGGGCTATCATCCTGTTTTCTCCCGACCCCGACCTCTATCCCCTTATCGACACCTCTTTTGAGGGCCTCGATACCCGCAGATGCCAGTCGCCAATCTCTGGTCGCAACCTTACCAATGTGGCCATAACAGGCAAGGGAACGATAGATGGAAATGGTGGTTTCTGGCGCCCAGTAAAGAAAGGCAAGGTGACCGAAAATCAATGGAAGGAGTTTACATCTCGCGGTGGTGCTTTCAAAAATCCATCATACTGGTTCCCTTCTGAAGGTGCTCTCAAAGGCGATAAGGTGGCAGACATGAATGTGCCTAAAGGACTTAAGAGCGAGGCTGAATGGAATGAGATCAAACTCTTTCTCCGTCCTGTAATGGTAAGCCTTGTTAGTTGCAAGAATGTATGGCTCAATGGAGTTATCTTCCAAAATTCTCCGTCCTGGAACCTCCATCCGCTGATGTGTGAGAATGTGCTCATCGAGGATGTGTTGGTGCGCAATCCCTCATTCGCTCAGAATGGCGATGGTCTCGACCTCGAGTCATGCAAGAATGCTCTGATTGTCAATTCCACCTTTGATGTAGGTGATGATGGTATATGCATCAAGAGTGGCAAGGATGCCGATGGTCGCAAGCGTGGTGTGCCATGTGAGAATGTCATCGTGCATGGATGTACCGTGTTCAAGGGTCATGGCGGTTTTGTGGTAGGCAGCGAGATGAGTGGCGGCGTACGCAATATCCATGTAGCCCAGTGTCAGTTCCTCGGCACTGATGTTGGACTGAGGTTCAAGAGTGCCCGCGGCCGTGGCGGTGTGGTGGAAAATATCTTCATCAAGGATATCTCGATGTTTGATATACAGACCGATGCTATCACCTTCGACCTCTATTACGGTGGTAAGTCGGCAGTGGAATCCCTCGCCGATGGCGACGACAAGAAGAACTCAAAGGTAGACATCAAGCCTGTAGACGAAACCACTCCATGCTTCCGCAATATTGACATAGAGCACGTGATCTGCCGCGGTGCACGCCGTGCGGCCTATTTTAATGGTCTGCCCGAGATGCCAGTGGAGAATATTGTGATCAACGATCTGGAGGTAAACAATGCCGAGGAAGGTATAGTGATAAACCGAACCCGCAATGTAAAACTCGACAATATCCATGTGAGTGCCAAGTCAAAGGATGTGGTGGCTCTCAATTCTGAAGGTCTCGTAATCAATGGCAAGAAAATTAATACTGGCAAATAAATACAAATAGTGTTTTTTATATATTGTCAGTATAAATAAAGGGGTTAAGGATCCGTTCTTAACCCCTTTATCTATAAAAATGTTACATTTTTCCAATCTGCTAATACAAATTGGAGACAAATTTATTTGCAGGTTCTAAAAAAAAACTTACCTTTGCACCCGAAACTCAAGTAATATTAATAATTGCTTTACAAAAGCATCACTCATGGTAGAAATAGGAAAGGAAATTGAAATTAGATTGAAACAACGTTCGTTGCCTGTATCGTGGCTTGCTGATGAGATATCGTGTTCGCGGGCTAACGTTTACAAGATATTGAAAAAGAAGTCTATAGATACTGATCTTCTCGTGCGAATATCGAAGGCGATGGACTTTGATTTCTTTTCGATTTATTCCGTCTCTTTATTGGGGAGAGAATCATGAGTCATTGCTAGGGATAAATCGGATAGAACAATGAATGTGAAATCGATATATAAGCATGTGGTATTAATAATGTTGGTATTGCTGTTGGCAATGCCACGTGTTGTCATGTCGCAGGTTATGGAATTCAAAAGAGGTGTTGACACCCTTTCCATAGCCGATAGGATAGCCCTGCGTAGCAATATCGTTGACTGGACCCTTACCACACCGAATATTGGTGTGGAGTTTGATGTGCGCAATACCAACTGGAATAGATGGTCTGTAGGACTCAACTTCAAATACAACTGGCAAGCCAAGCATACCTATAATCCCGGCGTGGTGTATAATATTGCTGAAACCAAATTGGAAGTGAGAAACTATTGGCGCTATAAGCAGAATGCCAAAGTGACATACAAGAAACGCACATATACATTCTATAGAGGTTTATACCTGGCATACGACAAGTTCTCTCTTATGCTCTCTGGTAGCGGCTCTCAAGGTAAGGCCATCTCGGGAGGTGTGTCGTTGGGTGTCATCAAACCATTTTACAACTTCAAGAATGGCAACAGTATGGACTTTGAACTCGGTGCCAGTGCTGGAATATGTTATGCTAAGTATGACAAATACCGACTCGACCGCGAAAGCAACTGTTATCCAGTGACCGAAGTAGGTAAAACAGCAATCCTCCCTATGGTCAATGACATAAGAGTGAGTCTGGTTTATAGATTCGGCAATTATCCAATCACCAAGAAGTATAGATGGAGGATAGAGGCAGATGGAGATTACTATCAGCGCCTTATCATCGAAAGAGACAGTATTGAGCAGGCCAATGAAAGTAAGATTATTGAAACAAATAACAATAATTCTATCATTAATGAATTCTCTGCTGCATACGACTCTCTTCTCGTGATAGTAATGAAGCAAGAGGCAGAGAAACAAAAGCAGGAAGCCCTAAAGCGCAATGCTGCTCCAAAGGCTCCCGCAGCAAATGTCAAACCCACTACAAAAGATACTGTAGAGGCTAAGCCTGTAGCACAGGATTCTGTAGAAGTGAAGCCTATTCAGCATGATACTGTGGCAGTGGAACCTGTTAAGCATGATACTGTGGCTGTGGAACCTGTTGCGCCTGTATCTGAGGAATCAAAGACAGAGGATGAGAACGTAAATGAAGCAAAGTCGGCTGAGGATAATCCAGAAGGTTCTAAGGCAGCTGGAGGCAATCAAGACAATAATGCCGTTGTCTCTGATGAAGACAACAATGGAAAGGAGGCTAAGGATGAGTAATAAATCGCTATATAATATATATAAGGTGTCATTGACGGTGATGATGGTCATGTTTTTGCTCTCTGCATGCACCGAAGTAGATACCTGTTATGAGGCTGATCATCCTCATCGCACATCTGTAAAATTTGATTTTGATTGGTCGGGAGCTTATTCCAACACAAAACCAGACTCTATGTTTGTATTGGCAAACAGAGTGATTAACCATTGGAAATGTGCTCTCGCCGTAAGCACCACTACTCTTAAAGGACAATATATCTTTAATGCTCCCGAAAATCCTTATGGAGTTTCAGAAGATAATGCTGGTGAAGGGAATAATCCCTCCACTGACGAAGGAGACAATGCTGGAGATACACCTGCTGAGGGTGGTAGCGAAGGTGGTGATAATACAGTTGTTGTATCAGCTCCTATTGAATCATCCAGCGATACACATGCTGATGGCGATGAGGCTCCTGTGGAGATACAAGAAACAGATGTGTTCAAGTTGCGCGCTGGCGAGTATAAATTTCTGGCTTTCAACCTTGGTTCACAGGAATTGGTAAACTCAGAGATTATGAACTTCCTTAATGATGAAAACCAACAGACAAAGTTTCAGGATGTGAGCATCGAATACAAAACCTACGACAAGAACGACCCCAAGTTTCTTGCCACCATTGGGTTGCCCAACTGGGAGGATTACAATCCTTATGCCAACTACATGATTTCAGATATTAGACCTGTGCTCTATGATACAACGGTGGTTACTCCGTTGCTCGAAAAGACTGTAAGCAAGTATACATTCAAGCCGAAACCCGTTACACAGCAAGTTACTATCAACATGCAGATAAAAAAGAATATGAATGGGGTTAGGTTCTGCGTCGACAGCGTATGGGCGGAGATTGCTGGAGTGCCTCATAAGGTAAATCTATCGCAGGGATACATAGACATACTCAAGACTTTCAAAATGATGTATAAGTATTCGCTTGTGGATGGTGGTGGCAATACTATTACCGACACCTTTACCAATACAGGCAACGTGAGATGTAGTGCAAGGATCAATGTGCCCACCATAGTGTCGAGTTCATCGTCAAGCATGGTCAGCGGTCCAGGCGTCATGCAGGTACTCATCTTTACCAGAACGGAAACAGGTGAAATAAAGAAATTCCAAGGAAAGATAAACCTCTATAACTCCCTCAAAGCAGCGGAGTTGTATAAGTATACCAGCGACCGCCAGCATGTGGTGCGCAATGGAGTGGAGCGCATACTCAATGTGAATGCCGACCTGATAATCACAGGTAGCGACATTCTTGAGAGCCCCGACAACAACGGAGGTATAGACCGTTGGATTCCGTGCGATGACATAAGCATGGACATCTGATGTCCGTATACACAATATGTGTTGGGAAGGGTTGATAACAAACATAGAAAAGTGACGAAATAAATGATATGAAAAAAAGACAAACACTGAATGCCTTGATGGCTGTCTTCGCATCGTTGCCGTGTATGATTGCATGCACCCAGTCATATCCTGGACTGGATTATGATATTGAGGAAGGTGTGCAGAATACCGAGACCTACGACAAGACACCTATCATGGTATTCGTAAATGAGCAGAACTTCTTCTCTATCACTACCCGTGGGGCAAGTACGAGAGGAACAGGTGCATTTCAGGATTATTCCTCTTCCGACAAGTGGAAGTATAATAATTCTACCTTCTATGTGTATGCCTTCCGAGCTGAGGCCGATGCCCAAGGGGGTCAACTGACCGCTGATCCTGACCTCACACAATCGGCTTATGCTATTGGCCATACACATGATGAGGATGGCAGAGATTGTTTGGTGGATGGACCAGACTATAATTTTGGTATGCCCACCAAACTCAATACCGATGGTGTGGGTGCTCTTGAACCCGATGCCACCAATTCGTTGGTGCTTGATGTGCTCGGTGAGAGACGTATGTACTATAGTAATGTGTATCAGGATGTGGGTTACAATTTCTTTGGCTATTTCCTCGATGACCTCGCTGCCACAGCTAAGCCACAGCGTAACTCAGACTTAATCTATTACGACCTCAAGATTGACGGTACACAAGACCTTATGTGCGGATATGCTCCAAAGCTTGACATGCAGCGACTCAATGAGAAATATTCTCAGGCAAACCTAACCAATGTAGAGGATAAGAAGAAAATTGTCAACATAGGTGGCTACAGCACTTTTGCTGCCCATCGTGGCGTTTATCCAATTATTGATATGAAGCACCAACTCACTCAATTTGAGTTCTATGCATATCCTGGAGAGAAAGCTGCCGATAGTATCATCGTAACGGGAATAACCATGGAGGGATGGAATGAGGGCCGCATGGTTGTGGCATCCACCAATAAGGATACTGCGCAAATTGGTCTCCATACCTTAACAGAGGGCAGGCAGAGAGTCTCTTTTCAACTCCGCGACACCTTGGTTAAGGATATCAATGGATGTCCAGACTTCGGTACTACCAATATGGATAAACTACGTGCAGACAACCGCTATGGAGCTATTGCCAAGGTGCTTGGTGAAAGGCCAGGATATATGGCTCCGAGATGGGATGAAAGCAATGGAAATCCTGACTGGCAGAAGCGCAACTCCGAGAAAATGGGTGGGTCGCTCATGCTCTTTGCCGACTCCGTGTATGTGGTAACACTGCATTATTCGCAACTCAAGCGTGATGGAACCATTGCCAATCTCAAGGCTACATATACTGTGAAGGCCAAGGGCAATACCCCATCCAGTTATGATTATGATGAGGCCACAGGTCAGTGGATGTTTAGGCCTGGCACCGTCTATCAGGTCAAGATTGCCGTTTATGGTCTGCAACCGATAGTAGTGGTGGCACAGTGGACACCATGGGAGAATGGCGGCGACGTAATCATAGACCCTGATGATGACGATTTCAACCAAGGAATGGAATAACAGAGAATAAACAATTATATTACTAATCATTAAATTATTAAAGTTATGAAGAAATTATTTATTTCTACTTTTGCAGTTGCAGCTTTGCTTTGCAGTTGCTCTTCAGATGACGATTTCGCCGTTGACGGCAATTCTGTCAATGAAAGTGACCTCGTGGCCATCAAACTCGGTATGGGCGCAGATGTTACCCGTGGTACTGGTACTGTTGGTGGTGTTAACGATGCTGACACTTTGACCACAGCCAATAACTACTGGAACAATGAGAAGGTAAACGTGTTTATGTTTAAGAAAAACACACTCGAACTTGCTTATTTCGTAAATGGTTCAGGCGATAGTACTGTAATTTACAACAACGAGGTGTTCACCACTCCTTCTTCTACAGAGAATCCTAATGAGGTTCCTGCCATTGCTGCTAATGGTGTAAAATATTTTCCACCACAGGGCAACTATGATTTCTGGGGATATCGTCTTGACGATGCTAGTACTGGTGAACCTGTCAATGACAGTGCAAAAGTTGTAGTTCCATTCACTATCGACGGTTCTCAAGATGTGATGATAGCTAAGGCTAAGTTGACTGCTGCACAGGAAGGTATTACTGCTGGTTGGGCAGAAGGCAATCGTGAGCGCTACTACTCAGCATACGCTGCTCGTAATGGTGTACAGCCAAACATGGTGTTCAATCACTTGCTTACCCGTCTTAACTTCCAGATCATCGCTGGTGACACTAATGTGATCGTTAATCAGGTAAGACTTGATACTATCACTGTTAAGTCAGGTGCTTCTGGTTTATTCACAGTTGCAGACACATTGGGAATTGAAAATGCAGACCGTATTCAGTGGGCAGATTCAGCATTACTTTATCTGAAGGAGAGAACCTCAAATGCTGTTGATGCTCAGTTGGAAGACCTCAATCCTGTATACCCACAAACAGATACTATTCAAACAGATGCTGGTCAAGATACTGTCGTTTGTGTTCCAACTAAGGTAGGTGAGGCTCTTCTCGTGGCTCCTCAGAACAATTATGAGATCCAGGTTGTACTCAGCCAGCCTGACAAGAATAATCCAAGTAATACCCTCTCTTATACCTATGTGTTCACAATGAATGCTCCTTCAGGAAACTTCGAGATGGGCAAGTCTTATAATGTTAAGCTTACTATCTATGGCCTCCAGGAAATCAAGGTTACTACTTCTCTCGCTCCATGGGAGAATGGTGGCAACATCAGTATCACTCCAGAGGATGAGGTTCAGTAATCTCGTATAAGAATAAGAATATATTAAATATAACCATTCACATGACAATGAATAAGAATTTATTATTTGGATTGGGAATGATGGCATTTTTGGCGTCATGCTCGAGCGATGAATCTCTCATCGCTCCTGCAGACGACAATACTACCACTACCATTACCAACAGTGATGTGGAGATAAAGTTGTCGTCTGGTTCCAAGACTCGCGCCAGCATCGAGTCTACACCGTCAGGTGTGTTCGCTGTTGATGGGCTCGGAATCTACTGCCTTGCCAAGAATAATATCAACCGCAACCCAAATGAATTGCCTATCCAATGGTCGGCTGGCACCCGTGAAGGACAGTATTCTGTTTGGATGAACAATGTGAAATCCAATGCCGTGATCAATGTGGATAATGTCACACATGACAGTACCACAAATATTGTATGGGCAGATAACGAAACTCGCTATTACCCTGTGGGCAACTGGCATGCATATCGTTTCTATGGCTATTATCCACATACTGAGAGTATTATCAACGATGGCAACTCATTCGTGGCATACCATGAGATCGATGGTAAGACAGATATTATCTGGGGTCGCACATCTAATATGGTCGATACTCTTGGTGACCTTGCATACAGTGCCAAGTATTTCCGTCAGCTTGAGCATGCATCTGAGGTTCCATCAATCTCGTTTAAGCATAAGCTCATGCGCCTCACCTTCTCTATGGTGGCTGGACCAGATGCCAATGGTTCGACAGAGTCTGCAAAGACTATGGGAGTGAAGAGCATAACGATAAATGATGTGCCTTTCCAATCTAATCTCACCATAGCAGATAGGAATAATTCTGCTAACGATGGCAAGGTTGAATTCAACTGGGATGACGTGAGGAATTTAGAGTTGCCAGACTCAAATGATGTTGTGCCCCTGCGTACTGACTATTATTGGGTTAAGGACACCGAGGTTACCATCGGACAGGGCATTCTTCTGCCAGTGATACCAGATGGAAATGATCATAAGTATACCATTAGTATAGTGCTTGTAAACAAAGACGGTATTGAGTTCCCAGCTGACTATCCCATGGATATTCGTTTTGCTGGCAGTGAGCGATTTGTGGAGGGTAAGTCTTATAATATCAAACTTACCATCAATGGTCCTAAGGCCATCTCACTTGATGCTACTCTCACACCGTGGGAAATCGATGACACAACACTTGCTGGCGACGGCATAGAACTCTAATCTCTATACCATGTCATGACCTGCACCCGAGTTTTTGTTCGGGATGCAGGCATGACATGACAAAATTAAATACGGAAAAAACCGAAGCAAAGCTTGATAATCAAGCAGATAACAATATAATTAAGCAATGAGAAAACTCCTTCTTATCCTCCTTGTCATCATGGCATCCGCTCATGCAAGGGCACAGATGCTGGCTGTAAGCACAGAGTTGACCAACGACCTGCTACAGACTCCGAGCCTGGGTTTTGAACTCGTCACTGGCGAGCGTTCATCTCTCGGCATCCATGCCTATGCAAACCATAATCCGTGGGGCAAGCAAATGAGAATGGTGGGAGTGCAGCCCGAGTATAGGTATTATTTCTCTGGGCGTCCTATGCATAGTTTTTTTGTAGGTGCTGGTGCTCTTTGGACTGATTATGACATACACTGGAAAGGGAAGGTATATGAAGGTCAGGCTATGGGACTGGGCATGACCTTTGGATATGTGTTCACTCTGACTCGCCGCATCAACATAGACTGCCATGCGGGTTTCGGTATGATAGGATATAAGCATAAGGAATATTTCGAGAATGACTTCTATGACGAAGACTATCTCATCAATGGCTTGCCACGCACCAATGCCGATGGCTACACTCTGTTGCCCACGCGCATTGGAGTATCTATCTCCTATATCATCAAATAACTATAAAAGGACTAACGTTATGGTAACCAAAGCATTATATAATATATTATCTCAATTGTTTGTTGGTTCGCACCGCATTATGTCATTGCTATGGCTGATGCCTCTGTGTATGCTCTTTTCTCTGCCTATCATGGCGCAAGATGAAGAAGACGACCCTGACATGGTTACTGCAGAGTTCGTCATTCAGATGAAGAACGATAAGGGGGCTGATATTCCAGGTATTGTGAAATATGCCAAATTCAAAAGCTATAAGCAGGCTCTTGATGCGCAAAACAGATTAAAGGTGGCTATTACCCAAAATGAAAATGGTGCCCTTGACGATCCTATTGGTACTACTATCCGCCAATTGAAGATAAAATTCAAGGAGTCTGTTACAGGCTCTTTCACTCAACGTTGCTTCTATGGTGACGGAGTTCTTGTGTTTGCAGGAGAAAAATTCGTAAAAGCCTTTGAGATTAAGAAAGGAACGAAGAAGTATAGTGAGGTGTTCAAGGAAAAGACGCAAGTTCTTCGAGAGATCGATGTCAAGGGAGAATACAAAATAAATAGCGGAGACAGTATTGATGATGATGTATGGGATACAGAAGAGTTCTCAATATTTGATCTTAAAGTGTCATTCCAGCCGGGAAGAGTAAAGGATAATTCCCGTTTGACCATCCATACTGCTGTTGTCAACTGCAATACTGACGATACTGTGGCATATCTTAAACCCATTGTCATTGAAGGTCTCGACTATCATACCAAACAGGAACGCCGCATGGCTTTCAATTATCATACAAACGATTCAATGGCTGTGGGTTATGATTCAACCAAGGTGCTACGCTCAAATTTGCCGTTCACTGCAAAGGTGACAGCAAGATACAAGAAACCAGAAGGGCAGTCGAAAACACTCTTCAATGCTGTTAAATATGTGGTGCTTGACGACTATCATAATCCATATTATGTAACATCTGAAGGAGCAGGCTCATGTCTGGCTAAGTCGCCATTCAAATTCCTCGACTTCTCGGTGGCATCCAAGGATATACCCCTTACTTCAGAGTTTCAGGAGGAAGCAGAAGAGAATTATCAGAGTGTGCCTCGTGATTTGAAACTTAAGTTTGTTAGGGGAACAGACGAACTGACAAAAGATTCCCTTAATCAAGTGGAATTGGGCAAACTCATAGAAGAATTAAGGTCTTATGGAAAACTCCTAAGGGTTGTAAACGTGCGTGGCGGTGCCTCTCCCGAGGGACGTCTCGAGAGAAATATTGAACTTGCAAAGAAACGTTCGCTCAAGGCTGTAAACCTTATTAAGGGTCATCTGCCATCAACGGCACACATTAATCAACGTGACCCTATAGTATTTACATGGGATGATGTGGTGGCTGCTGTCAATAAACGTAAGGATGTAGAGCAGAACGTAAAGGATATGGTTGCCAACTTAGTTGCAAACAGTAAACCAGACGAGGTGATCGGTCAACTGGTAAAGCTGCCTTTCTATGAGACTGTCATAGTGCCTGAGCTTGAAAACCTGCGTATCATGCAGGTAGAATATAAGTATGAGCGAGAATATATTATGGATGCCGATGAGGCTGTGGAGGCATACTATAGAGATAAAGAGAAACTAAAGTCAGGAGAGAGAACATTCTCTCCCGGTGATTTCTACAATCTTTATTCTGCAATTACCGACAGCGCAGAACTCGATACCATTACCACTATAGCATATAAGACTATAACTGCCAAACCGAGATATCAGTATATACCATTGGCGCCATACGTGTGCAACAAAATGGCTATGATCAAGATGCAACAGGGTGTGCCCGACCTTGATATACTGCGGCCATTTATTAATCTGAAGCGCAATATGTCATACACAGAAAGGGATTTCAATACCCAAAAGGTTCTGATGGTGTATAACCGCCCTGAGATAATGATCAATCAGGCTATAGCCTATTTCCAAACTCAGAAACTTGACTCTGCAGTAATATTTGTAAATAGGATCAATAATCCATCATTGACCTCTGAACTCAGTCATTTCATCAATTTCCGCAAATACTATCTGCAGGGAGTGAGAGGTGAGATTAAAGACCCTGAAACCAAGAAAAAAATGGAGGCTGCAAGGGATTATGTGCTGTCGTCAGACTATAACAAGGCAATCATCTTCACTGAGATGAAGACCGCATTGAAGAATAATTTTGAATATGTGGACGCCCTCCTCGACAAAATGGATGATGAGAATGCCAAGAAATGGTATCTTAAGGGAATACTATGGGAAGAGAAGGCTGGTAAGGAGCCATCAGTGTCGTTTGATGATGGATTCAAGGAACTCTCAGACACCGAATTGGATATGCTCTATTTGCAGTCGCCAGACTCTGTTGAGGCTTACAACAGGGCCAAGGAGGCACACGATGCCAAGTATAAGGATTTGAAAGACAATGATGCTCCTCACTTCCTTGCCTATTTCCAGCATAGTTTCGACCTTGAACCAGAACTCAAGCGTCAGTATTTCCGCGAAGGCAATGTGAATGAAACAAGACGAGAGAAGAATCCATACAAGAAAAAGGATATACAGAAATACAGAGACAAATTCAAGGTTCTGCTCTTTGCGAGAGATGCCAATAAAGTTGCTAAAACCACTGACGATGAATTGCCAACGTCAGAAGAAGACAACCGTGAAGACTGATACATAAATATATATAGATGAGAAGACTATTCACCATAATAAGTATGCTGCTGATGATGACAGTGGAAACATGGGGCAATGCCATTGTGGACATGGCCCCTACCAATGCTGCTGTCAATGATACTATCAATGAACTTGATGATATGGAAGACGGCATGGACAAGGACTCTGTCAAGTTGGTTCGCAAAAACTATGCAGAGGGATTTAATGCCTATCGCCACACTATGTATTACGACAAACGCTATCTCAACCATGGCGACCAGTTCACCAAGAAATGGGACGACCACCTCTATTTGGAGGCTGGTGCCGGTGTGTTGCAGATGGTACCCCCATCAAAAGATTATAAGTTCAACCCTCTGACCACCGCATCGGTGGCTGTGGGCAAGCAATTCAACAAATATCATTCCGCACGCCTCACCATGTATGGTGGCTATGGCTATCAGCAGCAGACAAATACTGTCTTTCGCCGTGTTGGCATCAAGGCCGACTATCTCTTCGATATCTCATCATATATGGACGGATATGATCCTACGCGCCTTATGGATGCATCGATAGTACTGGGTGCAGGATATATGTATTCGCGATATTCCAATATCCTAAAGGATGGAACACCTGAGTTGCATGGCGGTATGCAATTTAAGTTCTTCACCGGACCACAGGGTTATATGGCTTTGGAACCATATCTTGGCGTACAGGGAGATAATGGTGACTTCAGTGGTGCGCGCAATTATAGAAAGTATGATTTCTTCTATGGTGCCACTATCTCGTTTATCTATTATCTGCACAACAACCTTTCGCCAGAGGCACGTATGAGGTATAAGAAAAATGTTGTGATTAATGGCAATGACACCATCATGCCTACGTGGCGCACACCATGGTTTGTGGAATTGTCATCGGGATTGACAATGATGAGCGGTTCCGACAAACTTTCGCTCACAGAGACCCGTGGACATGAACTCTCTCTCTCCGTAGGAAAATGGTTCTCGCCCATAATAGGTATGAGAGCAACAGGAGCGTTACGCTCAGCTAAATGGAATACTAATACCACAGACGAAGTGCTCTCACCATCATATAAACCATCGTATGTAACCAACTATCATTCGTCGTACCTGTCGGGTAGGGTAGAGGCACTCTTCAATCCCTTTGGTCTGACGAAGAAATTCTCTTGGGATGCCACTTGCGGTGCCTATCTCACTGGTGGTATCGGCATCGGATGGTTGAGAAAGAAGCAAGAAGAGGAGTTGCGCACCTTTGCAATAGAATATTCTTGTGGATTGCATCTCTGGGCAAAGATTGCAGACGACCTACATGTGTTCCTTGAGCCACGCTATACCTATTTTGATTATAAGATACCATATTCAAATATCAAGTGGAACAAGAAATTCTCTGAGCAACTCTATTCCGCATCCATAGGTTTGAGCATCTATACCCGTGCTTTAGCCATACGCCGGAAGGATGCTAAACCAGCAGCCTTGGGCGACTACAAACGCTTTGTGGCTGGTGTCGGCGGTAGTCTCGGCACATTTCTGGACTATAGCAATAATATCAACAACAACGGAAGTGCTGCCCTGGGCGGACAACTCTTCTTTGAATATCATTTCAATAGCATGCATGGCGTGAGGGCGGCATTCGAACTGCTTAGCCATAAGAAGAATGCCATGACTGACTATTATGACCTCAACCTCGAATACCCCGACAATAATTATCTGGCCACCGTGCGCAATGGTCTGGGTACCCATAAGATGACATGGGGAATGGTGCCCGTTAACTATATTGCTAATCTCACCAACCTCATGGCAGGCTATGTGCCAGGCAGACTGTTTGAACTTGAGGCCTTTGGCGGTCCCACTATCGCTATTCTCATGTCAGACAATGTCAGTCTTTATGAGGGCGAAAGACTGCAGCAGAATCATGCGGCACAAGCCGTGGAGAACGGAAAGTCGGCAGTGGTGATAGGTGGAAATCTAGGACTTAAACTCAAGGCCAATGTACTGCCAAATATCGCTGTTACCTTCACACCTACTGTATATATCTTTGGTGACTGCGATATCCCTGGCATAAATCTCTCAGTGGGCAAGAAGACAAATGTGTTGCAGACCATATCACTCGGAGCCCAATATTCATTCTAATAAACAAGAAAAGGTATGATAATGAAAAAGATTCTATATTACGATAGGTTGTCAGGCATAATTTCCATAATCTTATGCCTGCTCATTCCGTTTGTATCAAATGCTGCCAGCTATAAAGAAAACAAAAATAAGAAACCAATTCCAAAGAAGATCAAACTCAAAGATGTCTCCAATGCAAAGGCTGTAGTGGAAGCTTTTAAGGTAGTGGTTCGCAAGCATGCTGTCAAGGACATGGATGTGCTTGCCGAAGAGATTATGAGCCAGCATAAGAAAAATCCTGAGGTGGCCACAGGCATTGCCAATGCATTCTTTTATAATTCTGGTGTGACCGATTCTGCCCATACAATGAAGTATGCTGAATGGGCTATGAAGATAGACAAGACATACGCACCTGCCTATCTTGTGGCAGGGGAACTGATGGAGCGTCGTTATCGCGATACCCTCAAGGCTGCTGAATGGTATGAGAAAGGGGTAGCCGCAAATCCCAAACACCCCGACTGCTATCTTTCATATGCCAAGATGATGAGTACCAAGGATATCACCCTGTCGGAGAATATGTTCAATAAACTACGTGCAGCCTTGCCTGACTATCCTGCATATCTCGGTATGTCGAAGATATATGAGCGACTGGCTGATAATAATATCAATACAGGTGTTAACCTGGCAAATGCTGTTGATTTCCTTGAGAAAGAAAAACCCGAAAACCTGTCGCAGTATGACTGGGACAGATGGGCTACAATGGGTATGTTCAAGGGTAAGGACTATTCTCTTGATATATGCCAGAAAGGTCTTTCCTACTTTCCAAAATATTATGGTCTCAACCGCAGTGCGGCCAATTTTGCTTACGATTTGCAGAAGTGGGATGTATCACAAAAATATTTCGAAGACTTGATGTATAATAGTGATACCCTGGTGGTGAGACCAGTAGACGTGTTCCGATATGCCAAGTGCTTTAAGGAGCGCAAAAACTATACAAAGGCCATTGAATGGCTGAAGAAACACATGGATATCGACTCAATAGCAGAGCATGACCGCCAAACTTCATTGCAGCAGTTGGGAGAGTGCTATATTGAAATGGGAGAATATGATATGGCTGAAAAGACATTCAATGAACACCTCAACTATTGCCGTGTCAACAAACAGTCTACCCTTTATGGACTTAACCAATTGGTACAACTTTATACTGCACAGTCGGAAGAGAGCGTAGGAGATGAGAAACTCATCTATTTTGCCAAGATAGACTCGGTATATGTGATATGGGCAACAGAAAACCCCGACTTTGCTGAAATAGCTTATCTCAGACGCTGGGCCCTAAATCTCGAATCGCGTTTGAATCATCCAGATGTATGTGTGCAAACCCTTGAACAGATCGTTGTTATCGATAAGGCAAAGGGTGATGCCAATAGGGTTAAATCAAACATGCCCACAGTGTTTGGATTTCTTGGTAGGGCATATTTCCTCGGCGAAGGTGTCAAGAAGAACTTGATCAAGGCAGACGAGTATTGTAACAAATGTCTCGAATTGGAACCTACTAACGAGTCGGCACTCAACCTAAGGAAGTTCATAGATAAATCACTGCCCAAAAGCAAGAGGCGGAGATGATTACCATAAGACAATAAAGAAACGATATAATGAATAGACAAATAATTATGTTGGCCGCTGTGGTGGCAATCATTGTTGGTTGTTCGGATAATGAAACCATTATTCCTGCTGACGAGATGGATGTGGACTATATGTCTTTCGATGTGATGTCTGCGCCATCTGTAGAGTTGACGGGGAACGTCACAAGAGGTACCGATACTGGCTTTCAAACCACATCCTTATCTCCCAATACACGCATAGGAATGTTTGTTATGCATGAGGCTGACTATGAGGCAAAGGAATTTGGTCAACCAGAGAACTATACAGATATCCGTTCGGTATGGCACTCGGGAAACACCTCCCTTACATCTGCATACGCAGACAAGCATTGCTATGGCTATTGCAATGAGGAGGTTAAAGTAAATGCCGATGGCTCCCTCGTGCGCACTGATGCCAATCAGTTTGTATATCCTTATAGTTCGGATTATGAGAAAGTGGGCGTCATAGCCTATTCCCCACGCCGCGAGGGTATGGATTATGCTGACCTCTTTGCCGCCATGCCCATAATCGTGGATGCCGATCAGAGCGATAATGCGGTAATGCGCAGCAATGATATAATGATAGGTGTGCCATATATCAATAATCCATTCCGTGTGGAGCGTGCTCCAATAAATCTGGTCTTCTCGCATGTGATGACCAAAGTGACTGTAAATGTAAGTATTCCTCGTGTGGATGCCCTGCTTTCTGATTCCATCTATGTGACCATCGATGGCCTTCTTTCCAAGGCTTACATCACTCCGTATGAAGTGGCAGAAGAACTCATGGCCACTGTGTCCAAAACACCGGCACAGACTCCTACGCAGATGCTTGTGAATGCAGTGCAAGGCACCGAACGTACCATCACTCTGCTTGCAGATACTGGCATGACCGTGCCCGTGGCCAACGACACCCTGAGGCTTAGTTGCTGCGCATATGTGCCAGCACAAACGTTCTCTGTCGATCGTTATCCTGTGGTGAAAGTGCATTTCATAACAAAGGAATATCTGGATCCATTTGAGGTGGTGGTACCAGAGATACGAGATGAACGTGCCTATTCAGATAAGTCGTATACCCCTTTCCGCTCTGGAACCAATAAGGTTTACAATATCGTAATAGAAGATTGAAGTGGAAGAATAATACTCCCCTTATTAAGCAAAAATAGTTAAATAGTGTTTCGATATGGCGGAATATACACTCCTCTATTCCGCCAAATCATTACTTTTTTGTATCTTTGCATCGGAATTAAGATTTTTTTTTGTATAACTAACTAACCATGTTTAAAAAGTTTCATGGCTTCCACTTGCTTGAAAGTCATCACAACCTGCAAGTAAAGCGTTTTAACGAGAGTCTTCCCAAGTATCTCAAGAGTACAGCCATCAAGGCTGCAGTAATAATCCTTTCCACACTGCTGATATGGAATCTGCCGTCTGCATGCTTCGGCATCGACGGACTGACAGTGGTGCAACAGCGTATCATAGCCATTTTTGCCTTCGCTACCTTGGCATGGGTGCTTGAGGTGGTGCCCGCATGGGCCACGTCAGTGGCCGTAATAGGTCTGCTCCTGCTCTTTACCAGCGATAGTGGAATCATCTTTATGTGCAACCCCGACAGCGTGGGCACATTGCTGAATTATAAATCGGTAATGGCAACCTTTGCCGACCCTGTAATCATGCTCTTCATAGGCGGTTTCATCCTCGCTATAGCAGCAGGCAAGACCGGTATCGACGCCCATCTGGCAAAAGTATTGCTGCGCCCATTCGGCAGTAAGAGCGAGAATGTGCTTCTTGGCTTCCTACTCATCACGGGCTTGTTTTCTATGTTTGTTTCCAATACTGCCACTGCTGCAATGATGCTCACCTTCCTGGCTCCTGTGTTCAAGCAGTTGCCCCCAGAGGGCAAGGGTCGCATGGCCATGGCTCTGAGCATTCCCGTAGCTGCAAACCTCGGTGGCATGGGCACTCCTATCGGCACACCGCCAAACACAATAGCCCTCAAATACCTTAATGACCCTGAGGGACTGAACCTCGGCATCGGCTTCGGTGAATGGATGATGTTTATGTTTCCGATGGTTATCGTGCTCCTTTTGCTCAGTTGGTTAATAATAAAGAAGATATATCCTTTTACGCAGAAGACCATTGAACTGAAGATAGAAGGTGAGTTGCAGCACAATTTCAAGACCAAGGTGGTGATAGTAACATTCATTATCACTGTGCTGCTATGGCTCTTTGATAGCGTAACGGGCATCAACTCCTATACCGTGGCCCTTGTGCCCTTTATGATATTCTCGCTTACGGGAGTCATAGACCGCCGAGACCTGGAAGAGATCAACTGGTCGGTGATATGGATGGTGGCAGGTGGTTTCGCACTCGGCTATGCTCTCAACGGTTCGGGACTTGCCAAACAGGCGGTGGCGAGCATCCCATTCGGCGATTTCTCTCCCGTTGTCATCCTCGTGCTCGCATGCCTGATATGCTATGCACTGTCTAATTTCATCAGCAACTCAGCCACTGCTGCCCTGCTCATGCCTATACTTGCAGTGGTATGCTTGGCCATGGGAGACAAACTAGACGTGATAGGAGGCACATCCACAGTGCTCATCAGTGTGGCAGTGGCAGCATCCAGTGCTATGGTGCTACCTATCTCTACACCGCCCAATGCTCTCGCCTTTGCAACCAATCTCATCACCCAGAAAGATATGGCACGCATAGGTATCATCATAGGCCTCATGTCGATGATTATCGGACTCTCCGTCCTGTATGTATTGGGTGCCATGCACATAATATAAACAGATAAAACAGTTAAATAATCATAAATGTTTCAATTGAAGAACTGTATTATATATGATGTATGTAATAAAAGTAGTAACTTTGCAGTCCGATTATTTAAGGGGAACCCTTAGAACCCCGTGGGTTGTGTGTTAATAGTGCTGTCTTTGGCCGGACAGGACGGTTAGTGAATCATTGCCCAGAATAAGAGAAATGTTTTTTAGTAGTAAATTTAAAAATTAAAATGAACACTTTAAGTTACAAAACTATTTCCGTTAACAAGGAAACAGCTAAGAAGGAGTGGGTCGTTATCGACGCCGCCGACCAGGTAGTAGGTCGTCTGTGCTCTAAGGTAGCAAAGTTGCTCCGCGGAAAGTACAAGCCAACATTCACTCCACACGTAGATTGTGGCGACAACGTAATCATCATCAACGCCGACAAGGTGGTATTCACCGGCAAGAAAGAAACCGAAAAGGTATACACACGTTATACTGGTTATCCTGGCGGACAGCGTTTCAACACTCCAGCTGAGCTGCGCAAGCGCGAAGGTGGTGCTGACAGAATAATCCGTCATGCCGTTAAGGGTATGCTCCCCAAAGGTCCTCTCGGACGCAGCTTGCTCAATAACCTCTATATATATGAGGGTACTGCACACAAGCATGAGGCACAACAGCCAAAGTCAATAGATATTAACCAGTATAAATAAAGCATAGACAATGGAAGTAGTTAATGCATTAGGTCGCCGTAAGAGTGCAGTTGCACGCGTATACGTTACCGAAGGTACAGGCAAGATTACGATCAACAAGAAAGACGTAACAGAATATTTCCCATCAGCTATCCTCCAGTATGTTGTTAAGCAGCCATTGGCTCTTTTGGACGTAGCTGAGAAATATGATATAAAGGCAAACCTCGACGGAGGTGGTTTCACTGGTCAGAGCCAGGCTCTGCGTTTGGCCATCGCCCGCGCATTGGTAAAGATCAATGAGGATGACAAAAAGGCTCTCAAGTCTCAGGGTTTCCTTACCCGCGACTCACGTGCTGTGGAGCGCAAGAAACCAGGTCGTCCAAAGGCACGCCGCAGATTCCAGTTCAGCAAGCGTTAATCCTGTTATCCTTGCCAACTGCTGTTTAGCATCTAAACAGACGAGACTCTATCTGCTCCATCCTTATGTGGTAGGCAACGGTGGATTACCCGTCTGTTGATTCTAAAAAATGAGAATAAAAAAGAAAGTAAACAACAAATTTAACATTAAACAAAATGTCAAGAACAAATTTTGATATGCTGCTGCAGGCAGGTTGCCATTTTGGTCACCTCCGCCGCAAGTGGAACCCAGCAATGGCTCCATACATCTACTGTGAGCGCAATGGTATTCACATCATCGATCTGCACAAGACCGTAGGTATGATTGACGAGGCCGCAGAGGCTCTCAAGCAGATCGCAAAGTCAGGAAAGAAAATCCTGTTTGTCGCTACTAAAAAACAAACTAAGGACGTCATCGCCACTAAGGCTACTGGCGTAAACATGCCTTACGTTATCGAGCGTTGGCCAGGTGGTATGCTTACCAACTTCCCAACCATCCGCAAGGCTGTGAAGAAAATGGCAAACATCGACAAACTGATGAATGATGGTACATACTCTAACCTCTCAAAGCGAGAGTTGCTGCAGATCTCACGTCAGCGTGCTAAGCTCGAGAAGAACCTCGGTTCTATCGCCGACCTTACACGTCTGCCTTCTGCACTCTTCGTAGTAGACGTAATGAAAGAGGCCATCGCCGTTAAGGAGGCTAACCGTCTGGGTATACCAGTATTCGGAATTGTTGACACTAACTCTGATCCCAAGAATGTAGACTTCGTGATTCCTGCAAATGATGATGCTAAGGACAGCGTAGAGACCATCCTCAACGCTTGCTGCGCGGCCATCGCTGAGGGTCTTGAGGAGCGCAAGGCTGAGAAGGCCGACGAGACAGCTGCTGCTGCTCAGGCTGACGAGGCTGCCGAGGGTAAGAGACGTGGTGGTCGCAAGACCCGCAAGGATGCTCCTAAGGCTGAGGAGGAAGTGGTAGCTGAGGCTGCTGCTGAAACTGCCGAGGAAACACCTGCAGAGGCTTAATTCAATATTGATTTATTCATTATTAGACTGATTTTTAAACAATGGCTTACAAACCAAATATGGACGACATCAAAAAGCTCCGCACCATGACAGGTGCTGGCTTGGCTGATGTCAAGAAGGCTCTCACCGAGAGTGAGGGTGACTTCAACAAGGCTATGGAGATTATCCGCGAGAAGGGTCAGGCTATCGCTGCCAAGCGTTCTGACCGTGAGACTTCTAACGGTTGCGTGCTCGTTAAGACTACTGAGGGCTTCGCTGCCATCATCGCCTTGAAGTGTGAGACAGACTTCGTTGCCAATGGTGCTGACTATGTTAAGTTGACACAGGACATTCTCGATGCCGCTGTGGCTGCCAAAGCAAAGAGCATCGACGAGGTTAAGGAACTTACATTGGCTGATGGTACAAAAGTTCAGGATGCTGTAGTGGCTCGCTCTGGTATCACCGGTGAGAAGATGGAGTTGGATGGCTACAACTATCTCGAGGGTGACAACGTAGAGGTTTACGACCACATGAATAAGCACACTCTCTGTACCATGGTTCAGACAAACAAAGAGGCTAAGGAGCAGGGTCACGCCATCGCTATGCAAGTGGCTGCCATGAAGCCTGTAGCCCTCAACCAGGAGTCTGTACCACAGGAAGTTATCGACGAGGAGATTCGTGTTGCTGTTGAGAAGACAAAGCAGGAGCAGGTGCAGAAGGCTGTAGACGCAGCCCTCAAGAAAGCTGGCATCAACCCCGCACACGTTGATTCTGAAGAGCACATGGAGTCTAACATGGGCAAGGGCTGGATTACAGCTGAGCAGGTGGCTCAGGCTAAGGAGATTATCGCTTCTGTTTCTGCAGAGAAGGCTGCTAACCTGCCTGAGCAGATGATTCAGAACATCGCTAAGGGTCGTCTCAACAAGTTCTTCAAAGAGTCTTGTCTCTTGAACCAGGAGTTCATCCAGGACAGCAAGCTCTCAGTGGCTGACTATCTGAAAGCTGCTGACAAGGAACTGACTGTTGTCGACTTCAAGCGCTTTACTCTCAGTGCCGAATAATTGAGACTTTTCATTTTTTAGCACTTAATATCTTGAGGGTGTGCCAATTGTATTGGCGCACCCTCAACTTTTTTATTGTGTTGCGCGTAATTTGGCTGCAAATTCCTTAACTGTCATACCATATTCCTTGTGGAAACACTTGTTGAAATAGTTGGGAGTATTGAAGCCCACTTTGGCAGAGAGTTCGTTAACGGATATGGTAGGATAGAATTCCAATATCTTTCTGGCCTCCTTGAGTTTGACCCCATTTATATACGTGGTCAGGCTCTGCCCCGTGTATTGTTTTACCTTGTTGAATAAGGTTGATGATGAGATAAACATGTCGGCAGCCAATCGTTCGCGACCATATTCGCCATCCTCGATATTTAGTATTATAAGTTCGGTAACCCTCTCGAGGAAAGCCTTTTCGGGATTGCTCACGTGCTCGATGATATCCTTGGGCAGATGATCTTCCATAGAGAATTTCCGCCTTATCCTATATCTGTTGGCAATGATATTGTCAATCCTCATCTCCAGTTGGCTTAGATTGAATGGTTTGAATATATACTCATCGGCACCCATAGCCAAAGCATTGTTGAGGTCTTCCTCTTTTGTCTTGGCTGTAAGGAGCACCACGGGCAGTTGTGCATATCTGTCGTCTTCCTTTATTATCTTGGTCATCTCCAATCCGTCCATTATGGGCATCATTACATCCGAAACAACCAGGTCGAGATGCTCCTTATATATGATGTTTAGTCCCTGCTTTCCGTTTTGTGCTGTAAACACATTATATTTTCTGTTGAGTAATCGCTGCATTAGCGACAGCAGTTCGGCATTGTCTTCCACCAATAGTATGCTATATACATGCTCATTGTCTTTTTGTGGAGTTAGCGACAGTCCCGACACGGTATCTATGAGCATTTCCTGTTTGGTGGGCATCTTTTGTATGTTGAAGCCTACATTGCTGTCGTCTACCTCGTCATCTCTATAGTCTTTGCGCATTATTGGTATTTCTATGGTGAAGGTGGTGCCCATATCCTCTTTGCTTTGACATGAGATGCTGCCGTGGTGCAGGTTTACAAGATCGCGGGTCAGCGACAGACCGATGCCTGTGCCAGCGGTGCCCATTTTGCGATAGTCGCCATCGAGAAATCTTGTATACAGTTTCTTGAGTTGCTGTTTAGACATGCCTATGCCGTTGTCTTCCACTGTTATCCTTGCCCTATTGTCTATTGCCTTGATGGTAATCTTGACCATGCCTCCCTCTCTGCCGTATTTAATGGAGTTTGATACGAGGTTATTGAGTATCTTGTCAATCTTGTCGGGGTCAAACCATGCGTTGGCCAGCATATCCATATTATTACATTCCAGGCTTATGGCAATATTCTTTGGGGCGCCCATAGGCTTGATGTTGCTGATGATAATGTCTGCCAGTTCACCTAGGTCACCTTGGCTCACTTTCAGTTTCAGTTGTCCTGCCTGGCTCTTCCTCACTTCGAGAATCTGTCTGAGCAGTCGAGAAATCTTTGCTATATTATTGGTTATGAGGTTATATTCGCCAATGAATCTTGGTTCTTTGCGCCTCATGTCATCTATTACTGCCGATATCACGGTGAGCGGAGTAAGCAGTTCATGTGTGATATTGGTGAAAACCACCTCCATTTGCAGTTTGTTGCGTGTTTTTAGATGCTCTTTATATCTCAATAATCCTGCAGACACTATTGCCATTAAGATGAGTAGATATAGCATCCATGCCCACCATGTCAGATACCATGGCGGTAGGATATGGATGGTGATGTCGTAAGGCAGTTGGGTCATGTTGCCATTGCTGTCGGCAGCTCTAAGTTTGAGTTTGTATGTGCCTGAGGGTAGGTTTTCGAATGTCGCTCTATGGTCATTTACTGTATAATGCCAGTTGTTGTCGTATCCCTCCAGTTTATATGCGTAGTAGTTCTGCTCTTGATTGAAGTAGTTGAGTAGTGCAAATTCAATCGAGAACTTGTTTACAGATGCTGGTATGGTCAGTTCTTTGGTATAAGAAGGACTTTGTTTGGTAATCTCCCTTACGAATAATGTGTCGAAGTCTGAGATTGGTTTGTCGTTGATGAGTATGTCGGTGACTATCAGGTTGGTCGGTGTAGATTTGTTGCCCATCAGTTCCTGTGGGTTCAGTTTGAGCAGTCCGTTTTTGTTGCCGAAATAGATATTATTGCCAATGCGTATGGCATCTGATGGTCCTGTGGGTCTGAACTTGTTACGTTCGCTGTCTGAGTACGACTTGAAATAAGCCCTGTTGTCCTTGTCTATAGTCATTTTTATTATGGCCTTGTCAGTGAAGAGCCACAGAGAGCTGAATGGTCCGTCTGCGATAGCAAAGAGTCTATTGGTATTCATTTGGTAGTCTCTGTTTACTGCCTTGAAGCGGTCATTGGTGGCATCATAGAGCATTAGTGTGCCGCCAGATGAAGTGGCCCATATCCTGCCTTGTGTGTCTTCTATACATTCGCTTGCATCATCGATGGGCATATTGCCGAGTGCTGCCTTATACTGTTTGAACATCATCTTCTTGGGATTATTGGGGTTGCCCTCCACACGTATGATACCCTCGTTTTCTGTGGCTATCCATACTACACCCTTTCGTGTCTCCATGATTCCTCTTACATCGCAGTTGGAGAAATCTCTGTTATCCTCTTTCATTCCTACCACTACGCCTCGCTGGTGTAGATTATCATTGGGGTCATAGAGATGAATGCTCAGTCCCTCTCGCTGCCCGATCCATATATTGCCATGATGGTCTTTCATTAGGGTGTTCACATAATCGTCGATAATATAAGGAGTGTTTAGTTTGTTGATGATGGTGGGAGTACCGTTGTTTATTACCATGATGCCATAACTGCTGTTGGCAAACCACAGGTTGCCCTTCACGTCTTTGATTATCGAGGAAGTAAGTGCAGAACAGAATTCGTCGGTGAGGTTCCACCCTTTGAGTTCAGTAATGTTGTCATTATATTCTACGGAGTTTGTCTTGGTGTCGTATCGTGCTATGCCGCATGGTCTCATACCCATCCAAAAGATGCTGCCATCGTCAGAATAGAGAGCCTTTATGTCATTGATAGTAGGCTTGGGATTTGCCTTGAAAATATCTATGAATGTGAGAACGTTAGGGTTGGTATTGATTTTCAGAATACCATAGTCTACGGTGCCTATATACATGTGTCCCTGTTTGTCGGTCACAATATCCACGCAGAAGGGGTATCGTGGGTCGTTGGTGAATCCTTTCTCGGGGTGTCTGTTGTCATAGATGCTTATTCCGCTACGCGAGCAAGCCCAGATGGTGGAAGTCACGGGATCTTCTACTATCTTGTATACTATGCTGAAATCCTTGCCTGTATTATTATAATAATGTATAGTTGGATTATCTGTATTCTCTGGGTTTTCGATCATGGCAATACCGTAGGTCCATGTGCCTATCCACAGACGCTGTTTGCTGTCTAATAAAAGTGAATAGGCTGAGTTCATATAGTTTAGTCTAGGGTAGTGGTCAAAGGTTTTTCTGTCGGGATGTAGTCTCATCAGTCCGTTTCGCCATGTGCCTATATAGAGATAACCTCTTTTATCTTCTGTTATGGCTTTTACGCTGTATCCCCTCTCCATGCCGTAGGTATAGAAAGAGTCGCTTTCTTTGTCATACCTTGTCAGTCCGCCGTCGGTTCCTATCCATACCGTGCCGTCGGCAGATGTAAAGAGGGTCCATATTATTCGTTGGTTGTTTTGTTTGAGGTGATAGGTCTTGAATTGGCCTGTTCGTCTGTTCATTTTTGCCAAACCGTCGCGCGTACCTATCCATATATTATTGTCTTTGTCTTCGGTTATAGACACTATGACGTTGTTTGGTAGGATGCCTGGTGTGTATGCGTCCGACTTGTAAGTCTTGAATTTGTAACCGTCGTAGGCAATGAGTCCTGCGCTCGATGCTATCCACATCAATCCCTTGCTGTCAATCATCAGTTCCCCAGACTCGTCAGAATCGAAGGCGTTGATATCTATGGGTGTCGCCCTGTCTATAAGGTTGCTGTCGGCGTATGTGATGATGGCCTTGAGACTAATTATCATCAGTGATAGCAGAATCTTTCGCATAATCTCTTTATTTCGTGTAATTTGCCGCAAATATAACAAAAAATGACGGAATTCACGAATATTTCCTATAATTTCACGAATATTTCCTATTTTATTCCTATTATATCCTAACTTTGCAGTCGAAATCAATAGGCTATCATTAAGTAATAATGACATATATAACTATTATCAACTTTTCATTACGTCAGTGCTTGCCGGAGCGTCACTCCGGCAAGTTTTGTTATATTGTAAATGGCAATTTCATATATAAAATAAGGTGTATTGCATTTAAAGTGTAAAAATTGCACTTTTAACATTAAAACGCAAAAAAACTTGTGAATTTTCTTTGTTGTTTAATATATTTGTGATATATTTGCACCGAAAACCAATAGCATACATCTACAGCAGGGCTGTAACATAGAAACATTACTCATTTTATATAATAACTAAAATCTACGTTTTATGACATTTGGAAAAAATCTACTCCTTGCTTTGGCTGCAGCGTTAGTATCGCTCAGTGCCAATGCTGAGATTGTGGACGGAGTGCGTCAGAAACCCATTCCAACCAAATCTCCACTCGTTTATGACGAGCCTATGTATCTCTACAACGTAGGGGCTAAGGCTTTCTTTGTGCCTGGCGAACCTTATGAGACACGTGCTCAACTCAATGATGTCGGTACAGAAGTGACCATTGTTGACAATGGTGATGGTACTTTTTTGCTTAAGGACTATGTGCCAAAGTTCAAAAAGGTTCTGTGTACCTTTGCGGATGGCTGGGATAGCGACGATGAAGATGACCTCCCAGATGGAAATGTCTGGTGCGACAATGATGGACATGAAGGTCGTTTCTGGACAGTTGCAACCACTGGAAGTGACATCTATCGCATCAGCATTGCTTCAACTGTTTCTTATGCAGAAAAATGGCCCAACACCTTCCTTGGTGTAAAACTGGGGGGGGCAGATCCTCTTCTTTATTGGAATCTTACAGCAGATCAGGGCGACATTGATTGGTATTTCGTAACTGTGGCTGACAAGAAGAATCACGTTGAAGCCATTGAAATCTATAAGCTTGCACAGACCCTCAAGGCACTCATCGATGAGGCAAAGGCTGCTGGTGTTGACGTTTCTGCACAGGAGACTGTATATCTCGACGAGAGCGCTACTACTGACGAACTCAACGCCGCCATTCAGGCCATCAAGGATGCTCTTGCCGCTTTGGAAGAAGGCAAAGTGACAGCAGGCCAACCTGTAGATAAGACTACTCTTATCACCAACCCAAGTTATGACAACAATAATAATGATGGTTGGTTGGGCGACAAACCAGCCTTCCAGTCATGGACAGATGCTGAATTCTACCAGAAGAAGTTTAATACCTATCAGGAAATTGCAACTGCTCCTAAGGGTGTTTATTCTCTGAGAGTGCAGGCTTTCTATCGTTCTGGTAATTCTGATGCTGCTTACGCTAACTACAAGAACAAAACAGGTTACGATGCCAAACTCTATGCTATCAGCGGCACCGATACTCTCACTGCAAATGTTGTTAACCCATTCTCTGAGGCTCTCACAGAACCATTGGAAATGAACGAGTCCAAGGTTGTGGAAGGTGACGTAACCTATTATATACCTAACAATATGGAGACTGCTGAAGCATACTTCAATAAAGGTCTCTACAACAACACCCTATTCTTCTCAACAGAAGATGGCGCTATGACCATCGGTATGCGCAAGGATAATAGCGATACACCCCAAGGCAACTGGGTACTATATGACAATTGGGGACTCAAGTACTATGGAAATGGTGCTGATGCTTATACTCTCTGGCTTAATGAAGTAAAGAAGAGTGCTCCAGACTATTCGACTCTTTCTTCTGACGTGCTCGTGACTGTTGGCATGGTGGATACTTATGTATCAACCATCAATGCACTTGCTTCTGCAAATAATAAGGCAGACGTGCTGGCTGCCATTGCTACAATTAAGGCAGAAGTTGCAAAGGTCGACGACAACATCGCTGCATGGAAAGCATACCAGGAGGCTATCACAAGGGGTGAGGCTATTGCAAATGACGACCAGGTGAGCGGTCCAGACAAAGACGACCTTGCAGACTATCTCTCTTATGAGGCTGAAGATAACATCCAGAACCTCACCCTCACTACCGTAGAGGTAAAGAGCGAGACCGAGAAACTCCTCGCCATGATAGACGCTGCTATCAAGAATGGTATCTCTGCAGGTACTGATGTTACAGACAAATATCTTGTCAATGCTGACTTTGAGGTTAAAGACAAGGGTTGGACTGTAAATAAGGCAAGTGGCGGTAATGTCGCTTATGGCGGTACTTCTACAAACAAGTGCTTTGAGGCATGGAACAACTCAAACTTCGATATTTATCAGGAAGTAAGCGGAGCACCTGTAGGTGTATACGAAATTTCTGTTCAGGGCTTCTATCGCTACGGTCGAGGTGCAACTGCCTACGATGCTTATATCAACGGCACAGCTCCCAACGATGCTGTAAATATCTATGTTAACAATCGTAATGCTCACTTCAAGAGCGTATTCGACGAGCCAGTACCTTACGGTGAACTCTATAACCTCGAAGATAAAGGCGACAACAAGCCGTATGTTGATCCAAATGAGGAATACTGGTATCCTAATGACATGGCTGCTGGTTCTACTGCCTTCGCCAATGGTATGTATAAGGCTACATCATTCGGTGTTGTTGCCAATGCTGGCGACGTGCTCCGTATCGGTGTCAAGGGCAACACCAGTCAGTTGGGTGACAGCTGGGCTATCTGGGATAACTTCAAGATGGTCTTCAGAGGTACCGATGCTGAGGTTGTTAAACCATTGCTCGGCGATATGATCGTAGACATTCAGGCCGCTATCGACAATTTGAATGCTGATGGCAAAGCTGTAGGCAAGAATGCTTATGACAATGCTATTGCTGCTATCGAAACTGGCAACACTGCATACGGTGGCACCGATGGTAAGGCAATGTTTGAGGCTCTCTGCGCTATCCTCGCTGCCAATGAGGCTTTAGAGAACTCTATCGCTACTTTCGCTACTCTCACCGCCAAGGTTGAGGAACTTCAGGCTGCTTACTCCAATTCTACTGCCAGCGAGGCTGTGAAGGCTGAGGCTTCTGCACTGAGCAACACAATTAATGAGGGTATTGCCAACCGCACTTATAACGACGAGGATGTGGCCAGTCTCATCGAGCAGATTGATGCCCTCATCATCAAACTGGCTATCCCTGCAGAGGCAGAGAACGCTTCTGATAATAATCCAGTGCCAATGACCTCTCTCATCAAGTCTGCAAGCTTTGATGACGGCGAGGGTGGCAACTCAATAGCAGGATGGAATGGTACCGAGGGTTACAACTTCGGTAACGACGCTACCCAGAAGGGCGCTCTCGCTCTAGAATTCTACAACAAGAAGTTCGACCTTAACCAGACCATCAAGGGTCTTCCTAACGGAACATACAAAATAACCGTTACCGCATTCTATCGTGCAGGTTCTACAACTGACGACTATGCAGAGTATTCTGCCAACGGCAATGCCAACAGCAACGCATTCCTCTATGCTGTTACTAATGACACCGTTAAGGCTCCTGTAACTCTGCTCTCTTCAGGTGCTTGTGAAGATATGGGTGTCACCGGTGTAACAACCAATATCGAAGGCACAGAACTCTATGTTCCTAACGATATGGTTTCTGCCACTGATTACTTCACCTACCTCGAGAAGTATCTCAACGAGATTGTCGTTAAGGTTACAGACCAGATCCTTACCTTGGGTATGAAGAAAGACGTTACTCTCTCAAGCGGCAACGACTGGGTAATCATGGACAACTGGACCCTCACATACTATGGTCCTAACAGTTCTCTCGGTACAGCCATAGAGAGCGTAAACAACTCACAGCCAGCAAAGGTTGAAATCTACAACCTCAATGGTATCAGAATGAGCACCTTCGCTAAGGGCATCAACATCATCAAGATGACAGCTGCCGACGGTAGCGTGACCGTCAAGAAGGTTAACATCAAATAAGCCAAAGGGCTGACACTACAGCAAGTGAGAGGCGGATGACACTGTCCGCCTCCCACTTTTCTAAACTAACATTACTTATTATCTAATGAATTTGTATGAGAAAACTATTAATCGCATCATTGCTGCTTGCCGTGTGCATGGTAGCCATGGCTCAGGTCACAATGACCATCGACGCAAAAAAACGAGGACCACAGATAGGACAATACCATAATGGACTCTTCTTTGAGGAGATCAATCATGCTGGCGACGGCGGATTATATGCCGAACTCGTCAGCAATCGTTCGTTTGAAGATGGACTGTCCAACTGGTCTGCATACAATGGTGCGGTGATAGCTCAGACTACCAAGAACCTGCTTAATGGTGCACAGACCAACGCCCTGGGTGTAGATATCTCAGGGGCTTCGTCAAGCAATAAGAAAGGTGTGGCCAACAGCGGTTACTGGGGAATGAACATACAGAAAGATTCCACTTACACCCTCTCACTATGGGTTAAGGGCTCAAGCACCTTTAATGGTAAGATTACTGCAGAACTAAGGTCGCAGGATGGTAGCCAAACTCTCGGCACGGCAGTGCTCAGCGGTACCGTAAACACAGTGAAATGGAATAAACTGACAGCCACAATAAAAGCCACAGCATCCGACAAGAAGGGACAGCTACTATTGCTTACGGGCATTAATGGCCATCTCGACATTGATGTGGTATCATTGTTTCCATATACCTGGAAAAACCGTAGAAACGGACTGCGTCCCGACCTGGCACAATTGCTTGCCGACACCCGTCCTGCCTTCCTCCGCTTTCCCGGCGGTTGCTATGTGGAAGGAGAAGGCAGTTATGACAATGCCTTCCAGTGGAAGAAGACGATAGGTCCTATAGAGGAAAGACCAGGACATTATAATCAGAATTGGAGATACTGGTCTACAGACGGACTGGGATTTGATGAATATCTGCAGATGAGTGAAGACCTTGGCGCCGCCCCTATGTTTGTGGTCAATATCGGTCTCGGACATGGATTTACCATACCTGAAAGCCAACTTGATGAACTCATTCAGGATGTGCTCGACGCAATCGAATATGCTAATGGCGACGCAACTACCGAATGGGGAGCCAAACGTGTGGCCAACGGACATGCCGAACCCTATAACCTCAAGTTCATAGAGATTGGCAACGAGAACTATTCAGCCGGCGACAATTCAGACTATGCCCGCAGATATATACGCTTCTATAATGCCATCAAGGAGAAATATTCAGATATCATAACCATTGGCAATGTTGAGGCATGGGGCACCGATAATCCATCGTGGGCAAACTCCCATCCCGTGGAGATAGTAGATGAACATTATTACCGCACTTTCCAGTGGATGCGCGACAACTATAATAAATATGACTCTTATCCTCGCCAGCCAATCGTTTATGTAGGCGAATATGCTGCTAATGGCGGAGCTTACGGAAAGTATGGCAACATGAATAGTGCACTGGGCGAGGCAATATTCATGCTCGGCATGGAGAAGAATAGCGACGTGTGTCAGATGGCATCATTTGCTCCGATTTTTACCCATGAGGAAGACCCACGATGGGCATACGACATGATACATTTCAATTCTTCCAATAATTTCGTGACACCATCATATCATGTACAGAAGCTTATGAATCTAAACCTCGGCAAGCAGAACCTGCTGTGGACAGAAGAAGGCAACGTAATCTCTGCAGATGCCAATACAAGGGTGGGAGTAGGTACATGGCTTACACAGGCACAATTTGACGATGTCTCTCTGGTGACCAACAACGGCACCTTATACTCATATAATGATGATTTCTCTAATGGATTGTCTGGATGGATTACTAATCTGGGCGATTGGACAGTGAATGAAGAAGTGCTTGAGCAGACTTCAGCAGGAGAGAACTGTACTGCCATCTTCAATATCGAGTTCCAAGGTAGCTATACATACAAGTTGCGCGCCAAGAAAACAGGTGGTAAGGAGGGTTTCCTCATCTTATTCAAATATGCCGACAATGACAACTATGCATGGTGGAACATAGGCGGCTGGAATAACACTAAGCATGCAGTGGAAGTGTGCAGCAATGGACAGAAAAATACTGTAGCACAAGCTTCAGGCAGCATAGAATCAGACAGATGGTATGACATAGAGGTAAGAGTTAACGGTAGCGAAGTGGAGTGCCTTCTCGACGGTCAGACCATTCATAAGTTCAGCCTCAGCGCAAGCAGGATGATCTATCAGAGCGTGCAGATAGACGAGGAGTCGGGAGAACTGATACTGAAAGTTGTTAACCCCAACAATACGGATGCCAACCTCTCGGTTACGTTTAACAACATGAAGATCGGCAACGGCACGCTCACAAGAATGGTGGCAGCAAATGGTACTGATGAAAATACCATGCAAACACCAAATGTGATCACTCCTGAGGAAGGAATAGCTGTGACCGCCATTGGCAACAATCTCCTGAACCTTACCATACCTGCCTATTCACTTAATATATATAGGTTGCCAGCCACCGAAGTGGCAGCCGAAGAGGTTATCTCATACCCTGCATACGAGCAGGAGGATGCAGACAAGACAGCCTATCTCTATGCCCACATGAACCGCAGTGGGGAGTTTACGAACTATGCCCTCAGCGAGGATGGCAACACATGGAACGATATGCTCGGTGGCGCAGAGGTCTTTGACACCAGGGCCAACACCGTGACGGGTGGCATGAGAGATGCTTATGTGCTGCGTATGGCAGATGGCAATTTCATGCTTGCCGGTACCGACATGACATCTCGTCTGGGATGGACAAGCAACCATATTATGGTGCTGATGAAGAGTCCAGACCTTGTGCACTGGACCAAGAACGTGAAGATAGACCTTGAGACAGCCGAGAACCTGGATGCACTGGGAGGCATCACCGCAAGTGAGATGACCGCAGCATGGGCACCACAGGTAATATACGACAAGCAATCGGGCAAGTATGTGATGTATTACAGTGTGGGATTTCCAGACAGACACCGCATCTATTATTCTCTTGTGGATAAAGACCTTAACATACTGAGCAAACCGCAACTCTATTTCGATCCAGGCTACGATGTGATAGATGCAGACATAGTATGGAATGAGGCAAGCAAGCAATATGTGATGCTTTTTAAATGCGAGAAGACAGGCGGATTCGACCGTGCCACTGCCACGCATCTTATTCCTAATGCAATGGAAAAAGAGGGCACATGTCAATGGACTGTGACCGAGGGCTTCCACTTCAGCGACAACAACCAAGCAATAGAAGCACCCACACAGTGGCGCCGCATAGGCAGCAACAAATGGACTCTCGCATATATCAACTACTCCGGAAACGGTTACGGATATAAGATGTGTACAATGGACGAACACGGACTCAACGTCGGTGCTCCCCGCATCATCAATGGCAACGTGGCAGCCCAGCATGGTAGCATTCTCAAGTTGACAGCCGACGAATATTCCTATCTGAAGACATGGGAAGAGGTGAGAAACTGGTTGCCGAAAGTGGAGGGCTACTATTCTATTTGCAAGTCGGATCAGATGGCACAGGCAATAGAAAAAGGCAAAAGTGCACTGAATAATACTACTACCTTTGCCGAAAACAAGGTGGCCATGGAGGAAGCTCTCTCTGCCCTAAAGGCTTGTAAGCAGATATTCCTTGATTTTATAGAGCAGATGGGTGACAGTGGACAACCCATGGATATTAGTGCCATCATAACCAATGGCGACTTCAGCCTTGGTGCCGAAGGATGGACAATGGTGTCTTCATTTACTCAGGCCAACGGATATGTGGCAGAATACTGGAATAAAGCCTTCAATTTTCATCAGACCATAGACGGTCTGCCAAAGGGCGACTATGAGGTGGGGGTGCAGAGTTATTATCGTATGGGAGACATCAATGTTGCCCTGCCAGCACATAATGAAGGAAGCGAGGTGCTTAAGGCCATATTCTATGCCAACGATTCCGAAACTCCTATCATGAGTATCTATGACGAAAGTGCCGACATATATACACAGTCGCCATATACCTATCCAGACAATGTGACACAGGCCAATGAGGCTTTCAATACCTACGGTTATTATAAAAACACCTTGAGCGTATCACTTATTGCTCCAGGCTCCATAACCTTGGGTATCACCAACCTCAACAACCTCTATCGTGACTGGTGCTGCTTTGACAATTTCACACTCAAGTATCTTGGTAACCCAACGGCCATCAAGACAGTGGAAGACAACGGCACGATAAAAAATAAAGCCTATAATCTAATGGGAATGCCCGTTGACCCATCATCCAAAGCCAAGGGTATATATATCATCAATGGCAAAAAGGTGATACGCTGACCCACAAATATAATAAGGTGTAGCCAAATAGAATAAATATAATAATAATAATAACTAAAACATACTAACATGAATTGCAAACAAATCAGACACGGCATCTTGAAACCATCGGTTGCGGTAGGACTGATGTTGGGAGCAGCCGCTTTATTCCATTCCTGCGAGGATGACCTTCTAACAGGACAGCCGTCATGGCTGGGTGAATCCATCTATGATGAATTGAGCAAAGATGGCAACTACAAAACAACATTGAGTCTTATTGATGACCTCGGATTTCATGAGCAGATGAGCCGTACGGGTTCGGTGACCATCTTCGTTGCCGACGACGATGCATTTACAGAGTGGTTTAAAACAAACAGTTGGGGAGTTAGGTCATACAACCAATTGACAACCGCACAGAAAAAGCAGTTGCTAAATAAGTCGATGATTAAAAATGCCTACCTCATCGAATTGATGTCTAACGTTAGTTCTACACCCCCTGAGCCTGGAAAGGCCATGCGCCGCCATAACTCAACCAGTATCTTCGACTCTATCTATGTGATGAAGCATGAGGATATGAATGAGAACTTGCCTGCATGGGCATGGTATAAGCAAAACAAAAAGGATATTATACTCTTCAAGGATGGTAGGATGATGAACGATGAGGCAGCATCCAACTGTACGGAGCCTATGATACACCTCCTGCCCGCATTTCTCGAGAAGCAGGCTTTCACTGATGAGGACATGCGCATACTTACCAATGGCAGAATCACATCAAAGAATGATGCCTTTGTGGATGGTGTCAAGGTGATAGAGCGTGACATCACCTGCAAAAACGGATATATACATAAGGTGGATGGTGTGATAGAGGGTTACGTCAACATGGCCGAGATACTGCGCCAACATCCAAACATGTCGCAGTGGTCACGACTCATCGATAGGTTCTCGGCACCATATTATGATAAGAAGAAGACAGAGGCCTACAATCGACTGTACAACCAGAATGTAGACTCTGTGTTCACCCTCAGATATTTTGCCAGCAAGCGCAGCGATGGACTTGCTGCCACCTCATACCCTATCACCAAGGGCAATCCTGTGGAGACCAAGGTGGATGCCACCCTCGCTTTCGACCCAGGTTGGAACCAGTATATGTATGAGAATACGAGCGGCTATGACCTCCATTATGATGCTGGTGCTATGCTGGTGCCCACCAATGAGGCCCTCGACAGATGGTGGAATGCCGATGGAAAAGTGCTCAAGGATATGTATAAGACTTGGGATAATGTGCCCGACAAGGTGCTTTCAAAATTGCTCAATGTAAACATGCTCGGCACCTTCACCGATGCCATTCCATCCAAGTTCTATTCCATCGTCAATGATGCCAAGGTATCTATGGGTGTGACCAAAGAGGCCGTAGACAGTTGCTTTATTGGTTGCAATGGTGTGGTATACATGGTCAACAGGGTGTTCTCTCCTATGGAATATTCGAGTGTTGCCTTCCCTGCTCTCGTGCATGAGGATATCATGAACGTGATCTATTGGGCCATCGACGAACTGGAGTTCACTCCTTACCTCAACTCCATGGACTCATACTATAGTCTGCTATTGCCAACCAATTCAGCCTTGATGCTATATGTAGACCCATGCTCTTATGGCGACAACCAGATGACCATGCTTGAGTTCTATTACGACACCAAGGAAAAGAAGGTGAAGGCACATAGGTATGCATGCAATATCACCGATGACGGACAGATTGAAAAGGGCATGATGGTAGTAAAGGATGTGCCAAGCCAACAGGTTGAAAACAGGCTCCGCGACCTCATGAACCAGATGATAATAGTTGGCAACGTGGAAAACGGATATGACTATTACAAGTCAAAGAACGGTACCATGATAAAGGTCAACAATGCCGGACAAAAGAACCTCATGACAGTGAGCGGTGGCTTCCAACTCGAGCATAACACTCCTATCAAGGTTGACTCTATCTATGACCTGTCAGAGACTGGTAACGGTAAGTCATACAGCATGTCTAACCAGGTGCCACTGCCAGCATCGCAGTCGGTATACCAGACACTGCAGAAGCATCCCGAGTATTCAGAGTTCCTCAAACTCCTCATCACCTCAAAGAAGGTGGACGATAAGGATATCATACTGTCCAACTCAATGAAACTTAATGGTGTTACCTACAACTGTCTGAGCAAGAATACAAATAGTAATATAAACCTTTTCGGTACTTATAACTATACCGTATACGTGCCCACAAACGAGTCGATACTCAAACTCATCAATGATGGTCTGCTGCCAACATGGGATGATTATGATGCGCAGTATAACGTGTATGAATCAGCATCTACAGACGAAGCTAAGGCTCAGGCAAAGGCTGCATGCGACATAATCAAAAACAGGATTCTCAACTTCGTGAAATACCATCTCCAGGATAATGGAGTGGCTGTAAACGGAGCCCCCGAGACAGGAGAAAACAATACTCCTATCTATAAGAACAACTACGAAACCATGGTGCTCAACGAAGAAACCAACAGGTTCTATCCCATAGAGGTAGACGTGACAGACAAGAATCTCAAGATCACCGACCTCACAGGCAAAGAGCATAAGGTGGTAAAGACAGCAGGACTGTATAATAATATCTGCCGTGAGTACTGGGTGTCTGGCACAGGCTTCAACAAGATGCTCTACACAAGTGCTGACGCTGTTGTACACCTCATCGACAGCCCACTGATGTATAGCGCCAAGCAGAATACCCCATGGAGAACGGAAGTGTCTAACGCCAAATCTAAAAGGAGGTAATATATGGACTACAATAATATTTTAACAATACAAGAAAAGGCAATGAAGCAATATGTCGGCATGCGCAGGGTGCTTCTAATGTTGCTCATGCTCGTGATTACAGCCCCTATGATGGCGCAGATATCATCCGTTCATGGTACCTTGAGCGATGATATGGGTCCTCTCATGGGAGCCACAGTATGCGAGGTGGATGGTACCGGACGTATCATCAACTCTACAGTTACCGACTTCAATGGTAACTTCACCATGACAGTGAAAAATGCCAAAAACAAACTGAGGTTCAGTTATGTGGGTCTCAAAACACAGTTGCTGGCCATCAACCGCTCTGTTTATAATGTTAAGATGCAGAGTGCCACACAACTCAAGGAGGTGACCATCACCAAGAAGAAACGCGTGTCGGGTAACAACCTTGCAGTGCCAGAGCGAGAGATATCATACGCTGCACAGAGTTTCAATATGAAGGAACTTGAGGGTATGTCCTTCACTTCTGTAGATGAAGCCCTCCAGGGACGCATAGCCGGTCTCGACATCATCGGCAACTCTGGTGACCTTGGTTCGGGTTCCACCATCCGTCTGCGTGGTGCTTCTTCACTCTCATCACTCACCGATTCAAACCCTCTCATTGTTATCGATGGCAATATCAAGTCGGTAGACCTTACGGGTTATGACCTTGCATCTGCAAGCAACGAGACATTCTCCGAACTCCTCAATATAAACCCAGAGGATATCGCTGATATCAAGGTGCTCAAGGATGCTGCCGCCACCGCCGTTTATGGTAGCCAGGGTGGTAGTGGTGTTATTGAGATTACCACCAAGCGTGGTGCCGCAGGACCTCCTAAGGTGTCATATTCATTCAAACTCACCGCCACTCACCAGCCCAAGGGTTATAAGTTGCTGAGTGGTGACGACTATACCATGATGCTCAAGGAGAGTTATTTTAATCCTGAGCAGAATGATAATGTGAGCCAGAGCATTAGGGAAATCAATTATGATCCTACCTTCTCCGAATATGAGCAGTATAACAACAATACCGACTGGCGCGACGCTGTAACCCAAACAGGATGGCGTCAAAACCATTATCTCTCCGTGTCGGGAGGTGGCGAGAAGGCACGCTTCCGTATCGGTGGTGGTTACGACACTGAAAAGGGTCACATAATCAAGCAGGGCTTTGACCGATTCTCTACTCGTGTGGCTCTCGACTATTATGTCAGCGACCGTATCACGGTGTCAACAAACTTCTCCCTCACTTATACAAAGACAAAGATGAACAGTGATAACCTGCTGGACATCGCTTCGAAGAAGATGCCAAACATGAGTATCTATGAGCAAGACCCAGTGACAGGAGAGAATACAGGCCGCTTCTATCAGATGCTACAGTCGGCATCCAGCGTGTTTGACAAAAATCAGAAAGCCCTCGTAAATCCGGTGGCAAGTGCCTATCTGGCAAAGAAAGACCGTAGGACCTACGACTTGGCACCCGAACTCGTAATTAACTATCGTCTGCTCGGTACTGATGATGAGCATACACGACTCGATTGGAGAGGCAGCGTATTCATGAGCGTTCATAACCAGTATGACGACTCCTTCTATCCCGCAGAATTACGCACTGTGAACTGGCAGGACGGTGTAAACACAGCAACGTCGGGCAGTTCAAAGAGTGTTAACTTCAATACCAAGCAGACTCTCACCTTCATCCCTCATTTCAACAATGAAGACCATTCGCTGATGATGATGGGACGATTTGAACTCAACTCTGGTACTTCCAGCGGTCAGTCAAATGGTGCTAAACTTCTGCCTTCTGGCGGTATCATCAGTCCTGATGCCGGCGGTGTCAACACTGGTCTGTCATCATGGTATTCACAGGGCCGCTCAATGTATTTCACCTATTCTGTCCACTATGCTTACAAGAGTAAGTATATGGCAGACTTCTCTGTACGTGCTGACGGTACCACCAAGTTCGGTCCTGGTAAGCGCTGGGGTTACTTCCCCTCTGTATCATTAAGATGGAACATCTCCGACGAGGTATTCATGAAGCCAACACGCAAGTGGCTCTCAATGCTTTCCATCCGTCCCAGCTGGGGTAGAGTGGGTAAGCAGCCAAACCAAGACTACCTCTATACCAGTAAGTATGCCTCTGGTGGCAAATATCTCGATATGGCCACCATGTATCCATCCAATATCCGCCTTACCGACCTTCGCTGGCAGATTACCGACAGTTACAACTTAGGTTTCGACCTCGGATTGTGGGACGACAAGTTCACCATGACCTTTGAGATTTACAATTCTACCACCAAAGACTTGTTGCTCGAGAGATATCGTATCCCTTCAAACACAGGATTCATGACCGTGCCCTACCGCAACAGCGGCAAGATGAGAAACACTGGTTGGGAGTTCCATACCAATACCAACAGACTTATCAAGGCCGGTCCTGTGACCATTGATATCAATGCCAACTTCGGTAACAACCGCAATGAAATCCTTGAGATGGACGAATACTTGCTCAACTCACTCAATTCAACCTTCGGTTATAACAATGGAGAGTGGTTGCGCCGTGTGCAACTCAACAACCCACAGGGAGCCATCTATGGTTTCAAGTATAAGGGTGTATACCAGTATAACTACGACACATTCAAGAATATGACTCCTGATGAGAGGGCAGCCTTCCTGGCAGCCGGCAAGACAGCCCCAGTGGCTTTCAATGCTGATGGCAATCTAATTCTCGATGCCGATGGCAACCCGCTCAGAATGCGCTATAACTATACCAACGACGGTTCGGGCAAGAACTATCAGTTCACTGGTGGTGATGCCATCTATGAAGATGTCAACCACGATGGAAATATCAATGCCCTCGATATCGTATATCTTGGCAGTTCACTGCCAAAACTCGTGGGTGGTTTCGGTTTCGCCTTCACATACAAGAAATGGCGTTTTACAACACAGTTCACTTACCGCGTAGGCAACAAGATTCTCAATCTTGCCCGCCTTAATTCCGAGTCAATGGTTGGCAACGACAACCAGAGTCAGGCCGTCAACTGGCGTTGGCGCAAGGAGGGTGACGTGACCTCGATACCAAGAGCCATGTATGGAAACACTTCCAACTACAACTCACTGGTCAGCGACCGCTTCGTGGAGTCGGGCTCATACCTTCGAGCCAGTTATTTCCAGTTGTCATACTCGTTTGACAAGAAGCAGTTGAAGAGTCTCGGACTCAACAAGGTTTCATTGTATGCAAGTGCCAACAACCCCTTTATCATCACCAAGTATACGGGTGTTGACCCGGATATCAGTGCATGGGGTTATGACCCAGCCATGGACAATAACCAGACTCCAAGACCACGTTATTATACCTTCGGTGTAACAGTAGATTTTTAAGCAATCACAGATATGAAAATAAAGAATATTATATACAGCGCCTTCGGCATGTTCTGCGCCACTGCCACTCTCTCATCATGCAGTGACTTCCTCGAGATAGAGCCGCAGAATGAAATCATCCTGGAGAAATTCTGGAATGAAAAAGCCGACGTGGATGCAATCATTGCCGGTTGCTATTCAAATATGCAGTCCGACAATATGTTGATCCGCATGATGATATGGGGTGAGTTCAGAAGCGACAATATTACCCGTGGACAGCATCTCGACAAAGATGTGAATATCGAGAACATTCTCAAGGAGAACCTTTTAGCCACCAATTACTATACCACTTGGGACCAGTTCTATAATATCATCAATAGATGTAATACGGTAATCAAATATGCACCGGGAGTAGCTGCCAAGGACCCCGCATTCAGCGAGAGTGAACTCAAGGCCGACATCGCCGAGGTATCGGCACTCCGCGACCTCTGCTATTTCTATCTCATCCGCACATTCCGCAATGTGCCATATTCTACCGAAGCGTTCACCGATGACGATCAGACCATGGATCTGCCCGCATCATCGTTTGATGAGATCCTCGACAAACTCATTGCCGACCTCGAGAGCGTAAAGGAAGATGCCGTTGAGACCTATCCAAAGGGTTCAAGCGTGAAAGAACTATACCAGACATCACGCATCACCAAGACAGCCATCTATGCCATGCTCTGCGAGATGTATCTTTGGAAGAAGGACTATCAGAACTGCATCAAATATGCAGACCTTGTGATAGAAGCCAAAAAGAAGCAGTATGAAGAGGACAACAAAAACAGCACCGTGGCCAACGACGATACTCGCACCAACGGCTATCCACTCATCACCTGCGACTATACCTATTCCACCTCAATATATGGTAGGGCATATTCTTCTATCTTCGGTCAGGGCAACAGTTCGGAGAGCATCTTTGAACTCACCTTCATGCCCGAGGATAACATGCCGAGCAATGGTGCCGTGAGCCTCTGTTATGGCAACTCTAAGAATGCTGGCTTCATGGGCTATGTCTCGGTACCTTCATTCATAGGAAGCGATGTGAGCAGCAAGATCTTCGATGTGTTCAAGAATAAGTATGACTCACGTGCTTACGAGAATATCATTGGCGAGCAGGCCATTGGCAAGTATGTATACAAGCAGTCATTGATTGATTTCTCCACCGGTTCGGCCAGCCCCTTGTATTCCAATATCTACTATGAAGGCAAGGTGAAGAGCAACTGGATTATATACCGCCTTTCTGATATCATGCTCCTTAAGGCAGAGGCTCTCTCGCAACTCATCAGCAACAACGATACCTTCTCAGAACAAGACCAGACCTATTTCGAGCAGGCCTTCTCATTGGTAAACGCCGTAAACAAGCGTTCCGTTTGCCAGCCAATATCACAACTCAAGGATACTCTCGTGATGACCCAATACAATACCAAGGACAACATCGTGAACCTCGTGATGGAAGAGCGTCAGCGTGAACTGATGTTCGAGGGCAAGAGATGGTATGACCTCGTGAGACGCTCCATGAGAGACAATAATACCGACTATCTCACCACCAAGGTTCTGCAGAAGTTCACATCCAACACCTCTGCCATCCAGAACCAATTCAGAAAGATGGACGCCATCTTCTGGCCATACAACAACGATGAGTTGAAGGTAAACAAAAACCTCCAGCAGAATCCTGCTTTTGGTAGTGGCGAGAATGGAAGTTATACCAAGAATTGATAATGTTTCATCAGCAAAGCAAAAAAGAGTATGAATATGAAACGTCTTAAATATATAATCTTTGGCGCATTATGCGCTCTGCCTCTTGTAATGACCACAAGTTGCTCTGACGAACCCGACAAGGATAATTTCTATACCTTTACGGGAGAGATGATGAGCGACTATATAAACAACAGGGCAGAATACAGCGATTTCGCATATATCGTAGACCAGGCTGACCTCACCGACCTGCTCTCCGCTTATGGTCATTATACCTGCTTCCTGCCTTCCAATACAGCCATGCAGGCATTTTTGCAGAAGAAGGGACTGACCAGCGTGGAGCAACTCACCAAGGCTCAGTGCGATACCATTGCACGCACCCACCTCGTAAATAATATCTATGCCACCATAGACATGAACGATGGTACCCTCAACACCGCAAATATGAACAAGCGCTATCTGCAGATCACTCATACCACTGATGCTAACGACAACTCGGTGGTGCAGATAAACCGTATGTCTAATATCATCTTTGAACTCAAGGATGACTCGGTGGAGAACGGTATCGTGCAACCTATCGACGTGGTGATCGAAAACTCCAACAGTTCGATGTCTGATGTAATCAAGGACAACGACCGCCTGTCTATCTTCTACGAAGGACTCTTGGCTACAGGACTTCGCGACACCCTGCTCAAGGTAAAGGATGAGACCTACAATGGTAAACTCTATGACCTGTATTATTATAAGTCGCACACATGGAGCGAGGTGGCCTCGGCACCAGAAGATAAGAAATACGGATTCACCATATTCGTGGAGCCCGATGAGGTATACCTCAGCAAGTTTGACGAATTAGGCATCTCTACAGCCCAGGGCATAACCAGAGCTCTCTATGACCTGGCATGTAAGATCTATGACCCTGTATACGGCAATGATGCTGACTATCAGGCAGCCCACGATTTCGACAAGCTCACTGAGCGTTACAACCCGCTTAACATGTTTATTGCCTACCATATCCTGACCCGCGACGTGATTGGATGGAACATGCTCACTCCATTGGAGTTGCACCAGGGTATCGTGGATGGAGCCATCGGCATCAAGATAGACAAGATGAACCCCAACGACTGGTATGAAACCCTGTTGCCCCACAGTATGATGAAACTCGAGCAGGCCACTGTCAGAGAGTATCTCGGAAATGCAGAGCGTGGTCAGAGATATATAAACCGACGTGTGGATGAGAAATTCAGCATTGATGGAAGCAAGGTGCTACCCACAGTAGAAGACAAGTATGTGCAGGATGCCCCCAATGGTCGCTATTTCTATATCGACAAAATCATCGCCTATGACAATGATACCAGAGAGAAAGTAATGAACGACCGCATACGTATGGACTTTGCAACCGTCTTCCCTGAGATTATGACCATGAACATACGTCTCAATGGCGACCCGACAAAGGATGACGACAACAACAAGGCCGACCAGACATTCCGCAATGGTAAGAACTATTATTTCCCCAACGGATATCTTGACAATGTGACCATGAAGGGCAATGGTACTCTCGTTTACCGCCGTCCGCACTGGAACTTCTGGTCATACGAGGGAGATGAGTTCAACCTCTTCGGCGATTATGACCTCACCTTCCGTCTACCACCTGTACCTTATGAGGGCGACTATCAGATACGTCTTGGCTTCTGTGCCCTGGAAACCCGTGGTGTGGCCCAGATATATTTCGATGGTAAGCCACAGGGTATACCTCTCGATATGCGCAAGTTCCTCAACGACAAGTCAATCCTCGGTGATCAGTTCGGTACAAAGAAATGGGCTGAGATGAGCGATGAGGAGAAAGCCGAAGACCAGAAGATGCTCAAGAACCTTGGCTACTATCGTGGTGCCTATGGTGGCTACCACAGCAATGGTTCTTCTGTCAATGAGTTTGTAGACAACGAGCGCACCTATCGTTTGGTGCTCTGTACTGTGCATATCAATCCTAAGCAGGACCACTTCATCCGAATCCGCTGCACCTCATCACTCAAGCTCGGTAACAACAACGAGTTTATGATGGACTACCTTGAGATAGTGCCCAAGAGCGTATATGGTGTTACCTCCAGCGGTTCTATGGAGACAGATCTGTAATCAATGACAACAATAATAATATAATTCGGTTATGACAAGATACAAGTTTTCAAATATCAAGATGCTGGGAGCGTTGTCCATCGCTCTCGGCATCATGGGATGCACCGACACCTGGGATGACCATTATCAAGCAACAGACAGTTTCGGTGGCAATCTGTGGGAGGCTGTCAATGCCAATGCAGACCTGTCTAATTTTGCCAGTGTGGTGAAAGCCTGCGGCTACGACTCGTCGTTGGTGAGTTCGCAGATGTTTACAGTGTTCGCACCTGTCAACTCAGCCTTCAGTGCCGATGATGCCAGCCAGTTGATTGCTTCTTACAATGAGCAGAAAGCCAAGGGAGTGAAAAAGAAGGACAATACCGTTGTTAAGGAGTTTATCCAAAACCATATAGCCCTCTACAACTATTCAGTGTCGTCATTGAGCAACGACTCCATAGTGATGATGAATGGCAAATACCTTCCGCTCACATCTGCCTCAGTGGGTGGTCAGACCATGCATCTGGGCAAAACAGTGGGCAATGGTGTGCTCTATACTGTTGACAACAAGGTTGAATACTCTCCAAACGTATTTGAGTATCTCAAGAAAGATGCTGACCTCGACTCTGTGGCCAACTTCCTGTATGCCTACAACAAGTATGAGTTTATGCCATCTCTCAGTGTTCCGGGCGATATCGTGGATGGCAAGACCCATTATCTCGACTCTGTTACGGTGCTCAGCAATGAGACCTTCTATGAGTTGAGTGCCAAGCTCACCACTGAGGATAGTACCTATTGGATGCTTGCCCCCACCAATGAGATATGGGATACCTACGTGCCAGAATACGAGCAGTATTTCCTCTATGACAAGTCTGTAAACAAGCGCGACTCACTGCAGTATGCCAATGCCCGCATGGCATTGCTCAAAGGAGCGATGTTTAGCCGTACCAATAATAGCGATGAGGCAGTCAAGGACTCAGCCATGTCTACTCTTTCTATTCCCTATAGTTGGAGAAAGGAGTATTATGGCACCTATGCTGCACGCTATTACCAGTATGACACTCCCTTTGCCGCAGGTGGCGTGTTTGCAGATGTTGAAAAGATCACATGCAGCAACGGTATGGTAATGAAACCTCGTACATGGAACATAGATAAGAAGCAGACCTTCTTCCAGACTATCATTGCCGAGGCAGAAACCAGCGAGCGCCTCGACTCAGTGAAGCAGGCCACCACAAGTGCTCCTACCTTCATCAATGTGAATTCATCCAATCCGTTCTACAATAAACTCTCCGGCAACCAGTTTGCTCAGTTCTCTCCAGCCCGTGGAGCCAGTCAGGATATCATGATGGTATTCAATGTGCCAGGAGTGTTGTCAAATCTCGGTTATGATATCTATCTCATCACTGCACCAGCCCTTGCCGCCGACACCTTAGCATCGCCAGTAGAACGTCTGGGCACCAAGATGCGTATCAAGTTGGCATACAATAATGAGATGGGCAAGCAGCCTACCGACAAGGAAATGGTATTATTGCAGTCATCCATAGCCACCACTCCCGACCAGGTAGACACGCTTCTTTTGGCCAAGGATGTCAAGATACCATTCTGCTCTTGGGGCGAAGGCATGACCCCACAGGTCAAATTGGTCATCGAGAGTCGTGTGTCAAACAGGGAGGTGCGTGATGGTTTGTTCAATCGAATATTGAATGTCGACTGTATCATCTTCAAACCCCATGAGGAAGAATAAGACCATGTTTTCATAACCTATAAACATCAGAAATATGAAATACAAGAATATGTCATTCTATAATAAGATATGCCACAATGTATCGTCGGGATGCCTCGCATTGTGTGCCATCATGTTGGTTAGTCCATCTGTTGTGTCTGCCCAGGATGATAATGGCGATGAGAATGTGGCCAAGCGCAATAAGCCTGCAGTGCAGAAGAAATATGAATTGCGCACAATTAGCGGTCGTGTGCTTGATGCCAATGGCAATCCCGTGTTTGGTGCCATCGTCAAGTCTGTAGACGTTGAGGGATATAGTACCCTCACCGAAGAAAACGGTAGCTATAAGTTTCAGTTGCCAGTGTTCAGCACCTCGGTAATAGTAACAGAACCCAAGTTCAATACCGTGATGAAAGGACTGTCTAAAGAAGAGAAGCAGTCAGACATCACCATGTATTCAACAGCCTTTGCCAAAGAATACTCAGTTGGCAAAAACATCCGCAATGACAAGAGTATGGATGCCATGAACTATAGTCCTGCCACGAATATCAAGGAAGATATCCAGTCGCAACTTGGTGCTTTTGCCTATACCCAGCAGCGCAATGGCACTCCCGGTGTGGGCAGCAATATCTTCATTCAGGGTATCAACTCATTGAATGTCAATGCCCAGCCTCTCGTGGTAGTGGATGGTGTCATCATCGACCAGCAGTATGGTCGCACCCTCATCCATGATGGCTTCACCAATGACATTCTCACCAATATCAACCCTGCCGATATTGACAAGGTAACGGTATTGCGCAATGGTACCGCCCTCTATGGTGCCAAGGGAGCCAATGGTGTAATCCTCATCGAAACACGCCGTTGCAAGAGTATGGCCACACGCATCTCTGCTACACTATCAGCAGAGGTGAGCGCCAAACCTAAGTTCATAGATATGATGGACGCAGAGCAATACAGGAGTTATGCTTCAGAGATGCTCAAGACCACCAATACCCGCATCCAGGAATTCAAGTTCCTCAATAATGATCCTAATTATTATTACTATAATCAGTATCATAACAATACCGACTGGAAGGACAAGGTATACCGCACTGCGTTCACCCAGAACTACGGCATCAACATAGAGGGTGGAGATGATGTGGCCACCTATAACCTCTCTGTAGGTTTCACCAAGGCCAACAGCACCCTTGAGTATAACGACATGTCACGTCTTAATATCCGTTTCAATACCGATATCAAGATTATCAAAGACTTTACAGTCAAATTTGATGCTTCCTTCTCTAATCTTACCCGTGATATCCGCGATGATGGAGCACCATCAAGTTATGATGAGGGCACACCCACATCCCCAGCCTTTCTGGCCTATGCCAAGGCACCATTCCTCAGTCCGTATGCTTTCGGTCGTGGTGTCATCTCCGACAGCCACCTCGATATAGAGCCTGAGTCATACCTGAGCGAGGCATTGTCATCATATAAGAATTACAACTGGCGCCTTGCCAATCCTCTGGCTCTCAATGAGTATGCCGAGGCAGAAAACAAGAACCGCTTTGAGAATTCTATCCTCAACATCGCCGTAGCACCAAGGTATAACTTCAATTCCAACCTCTCATTGAGTGAGCGGTTCAGTTATACTCTTGTAAACACCAACGAGAAATATTATATACCTATCAATGGTGTGCCCGAGTATTATGTGTCGGCAGTAAACGGTTATCGTACCAATGAGGTGCGCTCACTCTTCTCTAAGCAGAACTCGGTGATGAGCGACACCCGTCTTGACTGGCACAACCGCTACAATGCCCACAACATATCGCTGTTTGGCGGTGTGCGCATACAGTGGGAGACCTATTCACTCAACAGCCAATTGGGCTACGACACAGGTAGCGACAAGACACCTTTTATGAGCGCAAGCCTCAAGAATGCCACCTCTACCGGTACCAAGGACAACTGGAACTCTATGGCACTCTATGCCCAGGCCAACTATGACTACATGGGTAAATACTTCCTTCAGGGCAATATCACTGCCGAAGGCTCATCCCGCTTCGGCGAAGATGCCGATGGCCTGAGCATGCTCGGTGGCGTATGGGGCCTGTTCCCATCAGTGCAGGCATCATGGGTTATCACCAACGAACCATGGATGGCCAAGGCCAACATCTTCGATTATCTGCGCCTCACCGCAGGCTTTGATGTCAGCGGCAATGATGATATCGACTATTATGCCGCACGCAGTTACCTGCGCTCCAAACTCTTCCTCCATGCCCTCTCAGGACTGTCCATAGATGGCATTGGCAACACAGAGATCAAATGGGAGACCACATCAAGAGCAAACATAGGTCTCGAGGCCAGCATGCTCAATAACAGGGTATACGTGTCATTCAATCTCTACAAGAGTTGGACCAAGGATCTGCTCACCATGCAGAACCTCCATTTCCTTTCTGGTCTTGATGCCAACTGGTCAAATGGCGGCAAACTCGAGAATATGGGCTTCGACATTGCAGCCAATGTCAAGGTGCTCTCCACTCGCAACTGGAAATGGGAGGTAGGCGCAAGCATGGGCCACTATAAGAATAAGCTTACAGAACTGCCCGATGGCAAGTCCTTTATCTCTACCGACCTCTATGGTGCCAATATCCGCTCGGAGGTGGGCATGCCTGTCAACCTCTTCTATGGTTACAAGACAGCAGGAGTGTTTGCCACATCTGAGCAGGCAAAGGAAGCTGGACTCTATATCCTCGACGACAATGGCGTGACCAAGCATTATTTCGGTGCTGGCGATATGATCTTCGTAGACCGCGACGGCAATCATGAAATCAACGACAAAGACCGTTTCGTTATTGGCGACCCCAATCCCGATATCTATGGAAATATTTCCACATCACTGTCGTATAAGAACCTGCGTCTCGATGTGCGCTTCAACTATAGCCTCGGCAACGATGTCTATAACTATATGCGCTCGCAACTCGAGGGTGGCAGCCGCTTCATCAATCAGACCACACACATGCTGGGACGCTGGCAGGCTGAAAATCAGGTTACCGATGTACCAAAGCTCACCTTCCAGGATCCTATGGGCAACTCACGCTTCAGCGACAGATGGATCGAGGATGGCTCATATCTGCGCCTCAAAAACGTAACCCTGAGTTATAAGTTGCCGATGAACTCTGAATTTATCCAGGGTCTTGAGTTTTGGATACAGGGCAACAACCTGCTCACTCTTACCAAGTATTTAGGATCCGATCCTGAGTTCTCGTCCACCACATCAGTGATTGGCCAAGGCATCGACTGCGGTCAGCTGCCCCAGAGCCGCTCATTTGCAGTAGGAATGAAAATCAATTTGTAAAACATAAAAACTATCAAGAAGAATATGAAAGCAATATATATATATGGTGCGCTCATTGCCGCCACAATGATGTTTTCGTCGTGCAGCGACTTCTTCGACCAGGATTCAGATCATGTCATCTTCACCGATGACTACCATCTGAACCAGTCTTCGGATACCATCTATTCGCTTGTTGGCATCATGCAGAAGATGCAGGCTTTGGGCGACCGCACGATACTGCTCGGAGAGGTGAGGGGCGACCTTGTGGATGTGACCACAGCAGCCAATGCCGACCTGCGCCAGTTGTCAGAATTCAATATCAGCGACGACAACCGTTATAATAGTCCCAAGGATTATTATGCAGTAATAAACAACTGTAACCTCTATATCTCACGTGCCGACACAGCCATCCGCAACAGCGCCAACAAGTCGCTCTTCCTCCGCGAGTATGCCGCTGCCAAAGCCTATCGTGCATGGACCTATCTGCAGTTGGTTATCAACTATGGCCGTGTGCCTTATTATACCGAACCTATCACCACCAAGGAGCAGTCGGAAATAAAGTATGAGGAGAAAGACATCGTAGACATGTGCAACACCCTCATCGCCGATATAACCCCTTTGGCAGAAGTAGAGATACCGCAGTTGGGAACAATAGGAGTGACAGACAGCCGTCTGCTCTATTTCCCTATCTATATACTGCTTGGCGACCTCAACCTCTGGGCCGGCAACTATAAGGATGCAGCCACAGCATATTATAAGTATATAACCACTGCCAATGGCGGCTCCTCCTATTTCCCAACCAAAGCCACCAACACCTACTGGGTTAATAACGAGTGGACCGGGGTTTCCACGTCATACCATAATTGTTTCTATGACGAGAGTTTCAATGACCAACGTGAACTCATAACCATGATAGCCGGCGACTCTATCCCCTCAGATGGAAACTATAGCCAGTTGAGAAACATCTTCAACAGCAATAGCGACAACGACTATAAACCGAGCCTTGTGCCATCCGATGGTCTCAAGAACCTGTCGAGAAGCCAGCTTTATTGCTTTGTTCAAAACAATGGCAAAGACACTCTCTATGCACCCACCAACCTCTCGGATGGACGTGCTGGTGACCTCCGCCTGCCAATGATTTGGAGCTCACGCTCTGCTGTAAATGGAATAACCGGCGAGAGGCTCACATACCAGCAGATAGATAAATATCCTTCTTCTGTAAGAAATATCCATATCTATCGCCGCACGTATGTATACTTGCGACTTGCCGAAGCCCTCAACCGTGCTGGCTACCCCCATTTCGCCTATGAGATACTCTCGGAGGGAGTCAACAACTCTGTTATAGAGAGGGATGTGCTGCCCTATTACACCACTGCTGCCGACAGCGCCTTTATCAAGAGTTTCAATTTCCCGCATAGTTCCAACTCGGGATATCTCGTAGAGGATGTGACCAATCCCAATCAGATGTATAACACCATAGGCATCCATTCACGCGGTTCAGGCAAAAGCCAGTGCAACAAGTACTATCTAATGCCTGAGAATGCTGAACTCACCGGTCAGGCCCTGCTCGACTGGCAGATAGAAAAGGTGGAAGACATGATTGTGGATGAGGGAGCCCTGGAGTTTGCCTTCGAGGGCCAGCGCTATTACGACCTTATGCGTGTAGCCCTGCGTCGCAATGACACAAACTATCTTGCCAATCGTATCTATGCTCGTCATGGTGCTGACAATGCTGCCGACACAAGGGCAAAAATCAAGCGCGACCTTACCGACAAGACCAACTGGTTTATGACCTTCAATGGTCAACTGGGTCTCAGGTAAGAATATTATAATGTATTGACAATGAAAACTTAAACTATAATGATATGAAAAGACACTCATTATCTATATTGAGGTGGGCAATGTCATTATTAGGCTTTATGACGGTATCGGCAGCCATGGCTGCCAATACCGTCGTTGCCGTTGAAAAAGTGACGACAGATGTAACCATATCCGAGGATGTGGATTATCATGTCACCGATGCACAGCCATTCTCCACCACTGGCAGTATCAATATCACTGCCACCGACCATGCCGTGGTCATCTTCGACAATGTTAAACCCTCCAAACTTCTCTCGTATCTTGGCTTTGTGAGGATAAATGGCGAGGTAGCAGTAAACAACACCAATTGCCAGGTAAAGATATACAGTCAGGGTTCCATTATCCTGCCATACTCCGCAGATATCAAACCGCTCACCGTATACAGCGAGAAAAATTTCGGCGGTACTGCCGTCAATGACTTCGGACTCGAAAACAGCGGTGGTTTCATGAACACCCTGACCGAAGCCAAACTAAACAACAAGATTCGCAGTTTCAAACTCAAACGCGGATATATGGTAACCTTCGCCACCAAGTCAGGTGGTTATGGCTACAATAGATGCTTCGTTGCCGACAAGGAAGACCTCGAGATGGCAGAACTGCCTGGCATCCTCGACCGCAGCATCTCGTCATATCGTGTATTCAAATGGAATGATACCAGCAAGAAAGGATTGGCCAACGACACCCGCTCAGCCCCCAACAGTACTCTCAATACCACATGGTGCTATGCCTTCGGATTGGGAGAGAATACTGGTATCGACCGCGAATGTGTGGCACATCATATCTATGAGGGATGGCCAGCACTGTCCGACTGTGGACGCAACAACTATACCACGTCGGCACCCACGATGAAGACAAACAACGAACCCGGCAATAGTGCCGACGACCATCCACAAAGCGTGGCCACGGTATTAGCAAACTGGGAGAAGCACATGGCTACGGGCATGCGCCTCTGCTCACCCTCATCCCACGATGGTAGCCTCGGTTGGTTGCGCGAGTTCATGGACTCCATAGATGCTCGCGGTTGGCGTTGCGATGTCTTGGACGTGCACTCCTACTGGCCCTCAGGCAGTTTCTATAATCTACAGTCATGGTATAATGACTACCATCGTCCGCTGTGGATATCGGAGTGGTGCTGGGGAGCATCCTGGAACCGCAATGGTGCCTTCAATCCCAGCCTCTCAGACGAGGAGGCAGCCCGCCAGAATGCCGACAAGATCAAGGAACTCATCGAACTTATGAACGGCTATGGATATGTGGAGCGCTTCTCTTACTGGAACTCAGAAGCCGACCGTTCTAAGATATACCTCAATGGCTCTCTCACCGCTGCAGGAGAGCATTATGCCGCACTACCTGGAGTGGTGGGCTATAATAAAACTTATGAGTATGTGCCGCGCATCCCAAAGTCAAAGGGAGCCCCCACCAATCTCGCATGTAGCTACAATGCCTCTACCGAGGTAGCCACACTGCGCTGGCATGAGCCCAATGGCGAACATAACACGAGCATGACCGTGGAGCGCCGCAAGAAAGGCGGTCAGTGGCAGGAGATCATGGATGTGACCCTCAAGGAAGGTGAAGCCGATTATAAGGTTGAAGACACCGAGTCATTTGAAGGTGCTGAATATCGCATACATGTTGTCTATACCAACAGCGTGGAGTATTACACCACCAAGACAGCCACTGCCGTGCCCGAGCATCTCAGTCCCGGCGCCCCCGTCACCGTGAATGGTACCCGCTATTATGTTGGAGGCAACCTCCTGCCCAACGGCAGTTTCGATTTCGGTTCCGAGGGTTGGACCAATGGCGAAGGCAATGCCCTGTCATACCCCGACTTCCAGATTGTAGACAAGGGCGGCTATGATGGTGGCACCTATCTGCAGGCCTATTCCAATCAAGGCAGTACCAAGGTTGGAGCCGTGAAGACTATTGTAGACCTACAGCCCTACACCAATTATTATTTCTCCACCGCCTCCTATTTCAATGGCATGTCGTCAAATAAGGTGAGCATGTCTTCAGACGGTATCAAGGAAGACTCCACAGTGGTTGGCATCCCTGCCAATACCGTGTGGACCAAGTATGCATCGCCTTTCAATACCGGTACCCGCAGCAAGGCCATCATCTCCTTGTCATACCTTGCCTCCAAGGCACAGTTCGACCAGATGTTCCTTGCCCGCATGTATGACAACAAGGAAGAAGCCATGGCCGATGGTGTGGCAGCCGAAACAAAGCGCGCCCAGATGCTCATGGCATACAACACTATACTCCCCAACCTCAACGATGGTATCACCTCTCTTCTCGAGCAGGCCGACAAGTCAGGCAATTATGTGCTTCAACTCGAGGCAGCCATTGACAATGCCATTGAAGCCATGCAGATGAAAGCACTCGTTGACTCCCTCACTATCATGACCTCTACGGTGGTCAACTATCGTCTTGGGGGATATGAAAATGTTGAGGCTCTGCTACACATCCTTGCCACTACTACCTCTGGAGAGGAGTATGTGGCAGCAGTAAATGGTCTCAAGGCTATCATGCCCGACTGCCTCTCTCTTCTCGAGAATGGCAGCATCAAGAATGCCAACTTTGAAACCCAGACCCTCGACTGGCAGAAATCAGGCACTTATACAGGAGGCACCCAGGGCATAACCACTGCCGACAATCGCAGATGCTGGCAGGCACAATGGACAGGTCAGAGTGCCGACGATCTTGCCGGCCAGACCATGGAGATAACTCAGCAGGTTGTGAAAGATGCCAGTGGCGACTATCTCTCGCATGGCCTTTACATGCTCGAGTGCAAGGCCACCACAGACCATTACTGCCTCACCGATCAGCACTCATGGCTCAGGCGCAATAGCGACGACAAGGTGGCATCGCCCTTCCTGCTCGCACAGTATCTCGACCTGCCCACTGTTGACAACAAATGGCAAACCCTCACTACTCCCGCCATTTATGTGAATGACAAAGACACCCTCTCTATGGGTTTCATTTCATCCAAGACTGGCGCCATAGACAATGCATGGAAACCTTACGGTGTTAACACAGGAGTGGGCGACAATCGAGAGGGCGAATGGTATGCCACCGATTTCGTGCTCCGTTTCCTCCCTATCTTCCGATGCCCAGTAGACGAGGGTGGCTGGACCACCATCTGTCTGCCTTACGATGCCAAACCATCCGAGGGCACACGCTTCTTCCGTGTTGCTGGCATCACTGCCAACAATACCAAGATATGCCTTGACGAGATAGACGAATGTGAGGCTGGCGTGCCCTGCGTGATGTATTCCGACCATGCCGATGCTATAGTATACGAGAGCGGCGACAAGGTGACCAAGCGCACACCTGGTCTCAATGGACTCACAGGACAGTTTCTCACCACTGCTACAGCACCGCAAAACGGACTCATAATAGAAAACGGAGCATGGGTAATCCAAAACTCCTCCGACCGCAACGAGCGTGCCAAGCTCCGCCACTATTCCGCCTATATCAAGAGCATTGATATTATTGAGGTGTTGGACGAATGGGCAGGCATGACCATGCCAGTAAGATACCTGGTAACCTCTGTTAGTGGCATCTCTTCAGATAAAGAGAATGCAGTTGAATACTACACCATCGATGGCAAGAAACTGAATGCCGCCCCAGCCTCAGGCACTTATATCAGAGTGAGTGGCGGCAAGTCTGAAAAGATCATCAGATGATGGTGAAGCAATCAAGACATTATTAGATAACTAACAACTATCCCATAACGATTTATGAAGAAACGACTATTATCATTACTGTTGCTGCTTCTGCTCTTAGCTCTAGAAGGCGATGCGCAGACCCTCACTGTTACTACCAACCCCCGCTATGCCCGTGGAGCCACCATGGCATTTGCCAGGATGACAGTGTCAGGTTCGGGCATCTCAGAGCAGGGTTTCTGCTGGGCAGAGACTCCGCAGCCCACTATCAACGACAATAAGACAACCAAGTATCTGAGCAAAAACGGCAAGATATACTGGTTGCAGAACCTCACTCCTGCCACCATGTATTATATGCGAGCCTACGCCATAGCTACCAATGGTGATGTCTATTATGGCAATGATATCAAGTTTTGCACCATCCCCAAGGGCACCATCAGTTATACTATCCGCGCTGGTGCCCCCGATGATGTTAACACCCGCATCACCAATGCCACCAAGAGTGCCGTAGACTATTGGAACAACCTAACTTCCATCACGGGTTTTTCTACCAGTGTGGGCTATGATGCGGGCGTGGCCACAGCCGACTGCTCTTATGGAGGCTGGGTGCGCATGGGACCCAATACCTCTTATCAGCGTACGGGCACACTGTTGCACGAATTCCTTCATGGCGTAGGCGTCATCCCATGGGCCAACACAGAATGGAGCCGTCATAACCTGCGCTCTGGCGTCAATGGCGATGGCTATGGCACAGGTCAGTGGTTGGGTGACCGCGCCACAGAGGTGGTGCGCTTCCTTGCCAACAATAATACCGATGTGCTCAGTGGAGATCATCAGCACATGTGGCCATACGGCATCAACGGAGCTCATGAGGACGATGGTTCCGAACTGTTGTATATAGCCAATAGCTTGGTTATCCAGGCTCTTGGCGAGGATGGTCTGCAGCATACAGGCAGCAGTTTCTCGCGTCCGTATTTCTCTTTCGACAATAATCCTGCAGACAAGTATTATATTAAGAATGAGGATGCCGACTGCGGCTTGGCCAGTTCCTACCTCACCATCACCCGCACAGGCTCGCTCACTGTTAAGGTCATGTCGTCGGAGCAGGCTGCTGCTAACGACAGTGCTGCCTGGACCATCACCTTCTCTCCCTCCAACCAGTATTATCAGTTGCGCAATGTGGCCACTGGCAGGTATATAACCTATACCGCTGCCAATACCATCAGCACTATAGACCAGGTGGTACCTTCCACATCCGAAAACTTCCAGTTTATGCCCGGTCGCAACAAGGTGGATACTGGCGATCCTGATCTCGACCGCAAGGCCTACTGGATCATTCATCCCGAGGGCAACTGGTCGCCGAAGTGTCTTGCTGGAGTAGCAAACAGTGCCAACACTACTGCTGCCACTTTCAATATCGCCACCTCAGCCACCAACCAGCGTTGGCTTCTCATCCCGTCGGCAGAACTGTCATCTTTTGACATGGCGGCAGTGTCAGGCATGCGCAAGATGGTTAGCCGCCGTCTCGCCTCTCTTGAGACCCTGCTGGCAGTGCCTCATCTTGAGGATGTGGCAGGCATAGATGCCAGGATGGCCCAACTCGTTGAGCGTGTCAACGAGACCGTATCCTCCTCTATGGATGTGTCTGTTCTTGCGGCCTTGAACAGCGATATAGACAGTGGCATTAGTGACTTCCTCAATTCTGCAACCCCATCTGATGTCAACCATCCTTTCGACCTCACCTTTATGATGTCAGATCCAGAGTTATCCTCTGCCGATGGTTGGTCAATAGTGCCCACCATCAGTTATTCCTGTGCTGAGTTCTATGAGAAGACCTTCGATTTCAATCAGGTGCTCAACTCTATGCCCAAGGGCACATATCAGTTGCGCGCCAAGGCATTCCAGCGCCCTGGCACATCCTCTCAGGCCTGGAGCAATTTTTCGTCAGGTCAGAGCAAGGTTACTGCCTTCCTCTTCCTTGGCTCATCCGTTCAGAAGGTTGCCGACATTTGTGCATACGCCTCTGATACCAAGTTGGGTGGCACTGAGACCTCTGTAGGCTCGCCTGCCAAGTATATCCCCAACAACATGCTTGCGGGTAGCAAGTATTTTGCTGCGGGATTATATGAAAACGGAGTGGTATATGAAAACAAGACCAAGGGTGGTCAGTTGAAGATGGGTATCCGTTCATCCAATATGGGCACCAGTTACTGGTGTATGTTCGATGATTTCCGTCTTTATTTCTTCGGCACCACGCCCAAGACCTCTGTAGGCATTACTGATGTCACCCTCGATACCCATGCCAATGCCCTCACAGGCATCTATACCCTCGATGGCCGTCTTGTGTCCCGTGATGCCACAGCTCTGCCATCATTGCCCAAAGGAATATACATAATCAACGGAAAGAAAGTTGTTCGCTAAAATACTCTGATGGTGCGGCGGTTTCGCCGCACCATTTTTTTGATTCAACGTTAATTATTATAAAACAGATTAATGATTAATGTTTGTTCAGTGTAAAGATGATTTATGCTTTTGCCCTTACAAGGCGTGATAGTGGAAAATCATAAATCTCATTAGTGAATCCTCATCTTTCATTCCTGTATGCGGAAGGGGTCTTACCGGTGTGTGACTTGAAGAAACGGACGAAATGCTGGGGATATTCGAAGCCGAGACGATTGCTGATCATTGTGACGGTCAGCGCCTCGTCGTTCAGCAACTGTTTGGCATTGGCGAGAAGGTGGTCGGAGATGATGTCCTTGGCGGTACGACCGGTTTCCACGCGCACCAGATTGCCGAAATAGCCGCTGGACAAGCAGCATTTGTCTGCAAAATAAGCTACCGTAGGCAAGCCGTCATGAAGGGCTTTTGTGGAGATATAATCATCAAGCAGATCTATAAATTTCTTTACTATGGAATGGTTTATCTCCTCGCGGGTGATGAACTGTCGGTCGTAGAAGCGGAGGCAATAGTTCAGCAGCAGTTCGATGTTGGAGACAATAAGTTCGCGGGTATGCTTGTCGATGGCTCGGTGCAGTTCCTGCTCTATCATTGTGAGCACACCCCGAAAGACTTCCACTTCCTGGGCGGAGAGATGCAAAGCCTCGGTACTGGAATAGCCGAAGAACTCGTAGCGGCTTATCTGCCTGCCTAACGCAGTGCGGTTGAGAAGGTCGGGATGAAACACCAAGGCTGTGAACTTGGCAAAAGGCACATCGGGGTTTGGTTCAACATTAACAACCTGCCCAGGGGCAAAACTGGTCACAGTCATCTCGTCGAAGTCGTAGGGCGTGCGGCCGTAAGAGAGCTTGCATCCCTTGTTCTCTTTGAGATAGATGGCATAAAGTCCATAGTGCATCACACACTCCTTGATGTGCTCAGTGTTCTCCACATGCACCACGCTCACCAGGGGATGAAGTGTCTCCATCCCCTGATAGTCGTTGAAGTCTTGCACGGTATTGAGAAATGTCTCCTGCATGATATAATCGTAGATGTTTCAGTTATAACGCAAAAATACCTGATTTATTGCACCATGACTTCATCTCTTTCTCACTGACATGATTCAGCAGTTTACCTGTCTGCCACTTGATGTTTGGATAAGACTGTTTCAGTACGGCAACACTGTTGGCGATGGTGCTGCTTCCAGACGTTGCGAAAGGAATCACAGTCTTGCCTGCCAAGTTTGCTGTTTCAATGAATGTGTTGACTGTTCTCGGTGCGAGGTCCCACCATATAGGATAACCCAAGGAATCATATTCTCTTCTTTCATTACTTTTTATCGGATAATCTTCAAAACATCCTCTACGATTTGCTCATCCAGCAGACGATTGTCGCTGAGCAATTGTTGCAGGTCGAAGCGGTCGTAGAGATCTTTCTTGATGCCACCAACCAGCA
>SAMEA3663092__coassemble_20_pt1 | contig 108523 bp, 83 predicted proteins | sample SAMEA3663092__metabat2_high_PE_017 | metagenome-assembled genome bin SAMEA3663092 (sample SAMEA3663092) | pig gut metagenome | biome: pig gut; feature: pig-associated habitat; material: faeces | place: France | collected 2012 | reverse complement strand
GTGGATAATGATGGCAAGGTCATCAATGAGCAGAAGTTTTGATGTAGTCTTTCGGGCTATCAAATGTATAAATTAGTCGCCTGGTGAATGAATATTCACTTGCGAAAGTTCAGTCACTTGATGAAATAGTGTTTCAGTTGGCATGCTAAGGACTCGAGGGCCATGGGCGACCCATTGCCATAGCGCTGCCATACCTCTATGCATGGATTTGCAAGAGGATGGAAGACAATGCCCGTTTCCTTGTAATAAGGATCGTGATGACGGAAGAGCATCAGTATCTCTACCACCTTGGAGGCATTAATGCCCAGAAGTTTTGACATCTCCACAACCTCGGGAGTATTTTTGTTCATGGTGGAAGGAGTGAGGCGGAAATACAAATCGAGTATCATGATGAGCATGGCAGGTATCACCTCAGGATCATCATCAGTGGGGCGGAAGTCGCGCTCAAAGGTTTCGCATACCTCCACACCATCATAGAAAGAGTTGGCATTATTGAATCCAGCCATGGCACGCAGTTTCTTTACCGTGGCACCCAAGAGTCGTGGATTGTTGGCATAGCGCTCCCATAGCCGCTTGATGCGTGGTGTGTCGAGATTGCGTATCATGGTCATCTTGTCGTAGAGGTATTCAGGCGAGATATGAATCTCAAGACTGAGGTTGACCATAGGTCGGCTATATGCATGCTTGATGCCCTCTGGCTTTTGCATGTATACCTGTAGGAGCATAAGCCAGTATTCGTCTTTCCACCTATTAGACGGGTTGGTGCCCTTGTTTTCTGATACTGATAGGATATGGTTTGTTGCCATGATAACAGTATGGATTTTCAGTCAATAATTGCTTTCAGTAGTCCTTTTGTCGTATACAAAAAAGTATCTTGTGTGCAAAGATATAGTTTTTTTTTGTCATTGATGAATAATTACTAATATTTTTTTTATATCTTTGCATCATACAACTAATAATTCTTAAATACAAACAACTAAAACCTATGCTAAGACAAGCAATAAAGAGATGTGAACGTATGGCAGCAGTGGCTGTAGCCATGATGCTGATGGCCGCCAATGGTTATGCACAACGAGTGACAGAATGCTTTGACCATGGATGGAAATTTCATTTCGGAAATGCTGCCGACCCTACCAAAGACTTTGGCTGCGGCACCGAATACTTCAATTACCTGACCAAGGCTGCATCCATACACAATGCCGGACCATACAGCAATAAGTTTGACGATTCGCAATGGAACCCCGTAACACTGCCACACGACTTTGTTGTGGCACTGGGATACGACAGCATAGCCAGCCACTCTCATGGCTACAAGACCGTGGGATACCGATATCCCGAAACATCGGTGGGATGGTATCGCAAAACATTCTTTATACCCAAGGAAGATGAGGGCAAGCATATAGCTCTGCTCTTCGATGGCATCTTCCGCGACAGTCGAGTATGGGTAAACGGTTTTTACTGCGGCAGGGATGAGAGCGGCTATCTCTCGCAATACCACGACATCAGCGAGTATCTTAACTATGGAGAAGAGAATGTGGTGTGCGTACGTGCCGATGCCACCTTAGAAGAGGGATGGTTCTATGAAGGTGGCGGCATCTATCGCCATGTATGGATGGAAAAGACAGCGCCTCTGCATATAGCCAACGACGGACTGTGGGTTACCATGAGCAAATGGAACCGCAAGCAGAATTATGCAGTGCTTAACATCCATGCCTTGCTCGACAATGCCGGCAACAAGTCGGCAAGATGCCGAATCCATTATACCCTTGCAGATGCAGAGGGGCAGAAGGTGATAGAAGGGTGCGACAAGACCGACCACATAGTGGAGGCCCGATATACACATAGACAGAATGCTGGTGTAAGGGTTAACAGTCCCAAGATGTGGAGTCCGGCGCAACCTTATCTCTATACCCTCATAGCCAAGGTTATCAACGACAAGGGAGATACCATAGATACCAAGAGTGTGAAAGTGGGCATACGTGAGGTGGTGTTTGACAAAGACCGCGGACTCATACTCAATGGTCAACCGCTGAAGATACAGGGAGTGAACATGCACCAAGACCATGCAGGAGTGGGGGCAGCCATACCTGACGACGTTATTGCATATAGGATAAAAAAACTAAAAGAATTGGGATGCAATACCTATAGGGCTTCGCACAACCCATCATCGCAGGCTTTGCTTGATATATGCGACTCGTTGGGAATGATGGTGGTGGAGGAAAACCGCCTCTCGGGCATCAGTGATTATCAAAAAAATCAGTTGCGCCGCACCATAGAGCGCGCACGCCGCCATCCCTCTGTTATCCTCTGGAGTGTGGGCAATGAGGAGTGGGGCATAGAATGGAGCCCTAAGGGAGAGAAGATAGCCGAAGCCATGAGAGAATGGTGCCACCGTTTTGACCCATCGAGAGAGATGTCGTTTGCCACCAGTGGAGGTCCAACGGTGGAAGTGCCCGTAGACGTGGCGGGGTATAACTATATAATGCAAAACCCCGTGGATAAGCACCGCAAGAAATATCCCCAGCGCAGATGTTTTGGCTCAGAAGAAACCACGGGATGCGGCACCAGAGGCGTCTATTATGACGACCCGCAAGGACGATGGATGCCAGCACTCAACCGTGTGGCCGACGATAAAGATAGTTGCTACAACCGCATAGAGCGCGGATGGCGATTCTATGCTGAGAGGCCATGGGCTGCAGGATGCTGCTTCTGGACAGGATTTGACTATCGAGGTGAGCCCAACCCGCTCAAATTCCCAGCCACAGGATCGCAGTTCGGCATTCTCGACTATTGTGGCTTTGCCAAAGATGAGGCTTACTATCTAAAGGCATGGTGGACAGATGAAGACATACTGCATATACTGCCACACTGGAACCTACAGGGCCATGAGGGAGAGAAAGTGAAGATATGGGTATACTCCAATTGTGATGAGGTGGAACTAACCGTAAACGGGAAAAAACTGGGTCGCAAGACCATGCCACGATATGGACATATAGAGTGGGAGGCCACCTATGCGCCAGGCAAGATAAAGGCAGTGGGATACCGCAACGGACGCAAGATAACACGCACCATTGAAACGACGGGCAAGGCAGCAAAAGCCATTGTGGAGAGAAGTGACAAGGGCAAGAGTACCAGCGACCATGTGGTGGTGGCAGACATATCACTGGCCGACAGCAAGGGCAGGATGGTGCCCGATGCATGCAACAAGATTACCATAACCATAGAGGGCGACGCACAGATTATCGGTTTCGGCAATGGTGACCCCGCATGGCAGAGCCCCGAGCAACCCATGGGCACCGACAAGCGGACTATAGAGATGAATGCCTTCAACGGCAAAGCACAGGTAATCATCGACAACCCTAAACAGCAACATTTTAATATAGGAGTGAAGGTATGGATGTGATGACAGAGATTACGCGCCTCACAGAGAAAGACTGTTATCATCTCGTGGAGCGACATAAGAAACAGCACACCTATCCGCTGCATAAGCATGACGAGATGGAAATCAATTTCGTGGAAAACTGCAGAGGCAACAGGCGCATCGTTGGGGATAATATAGAGATTCTCGGCGACTACGACCTCGTGATGATGGGTGGAGGACTCGAGCATACATGGGAGCAGTATGATTGTGTGTCGCCAGACATCAGAGAGATTACAATCCACTTCTCAAGGGAACTCTTCTCCTCTGATTTCCTCGGCAAGACACACATGAAACCATTGGCCGAACTGATAGAACGTGCCGAGGTGGGAGTGGCCTTCGGCATGAAAGCCATCATGCATGTTTATGACCGCATAAACGAACTGGTGAATGCCCAACCAGGATTCTACAGCGTAATAAAGTTTATGGAACTGATGTATGAACTGTCGCTCACTGATGACTACCACACCCTGGCCACCAGTTCATTCTCGCATGCTGATGTGACCATAGACAGCAGAAGGGTGAACAAGGTGAAACACTATATAGACAAAAACTTCAGAGAGGAGATAAGACTGCAGGAGTTGGCAGACTTGGCGTCGATGACACCAACGGCATTCAGCCGCTTCTTTAAACTGCGCACAGACAAGACAATATCAGAGTATATCATCGACGTGAGGCTCGGGCATGCCGCACGAATGCTTGCTGATAGCACCATGACCATCGTGGAGATTTGTTATCAGTGCGGATTTAATAATATATCCAATTTCAACAGGATATTCAAGAAGAGAAGAGGGTGCACACCTTCTGAATTCCGCGAGAACTACCACAAGAAACATGTAATTGTGTAAATTGTATTACGATGAGATAATATAGTGTTATTCTCATAGTCAGAAATAGACTATCTTTGCAGCCAACTAAAAGATCTATTTTCCAATGACTAAGAGAATAACACTGTTATTGGCATTTGTCCTTGCATTGGGTGTGGCAAATGCCGACAATGAGAATGACGATTTTGTGACCGTCAGAGACGGGCGCTTCTATATCGGTGACCACGAATACAGATATGTGGGCACCAACCTTTGGTATGGAGCCATACTCGCCAGTGAAGGCAAGGGAGGCAACAGACAGCGACTGAATAAAGAACTCGACGACTTGGTGGCCCTGGGCATAGACAATGTGAGAGTATTGGTGGGAGGCGACGGACGCGATAGCATTCCAAGCCATATAGCCCCCAAGTTGCAGACACAGCCAGGGGTGTATGACCAAGACCTACTCGTAGGACTCGATTATCTGATGGCAGAAATAGAAAAGCGCAATATGAAGGTGGTGCTCTATTTCAACAATGCATGGGAATGGTCTGGAGGATATGGTGCTTATCTCGACTGGGTAGGATTCAAGGGCGACGTGATGAGTTCCGACGGGTCGGGCAAGATGAAACATTTCGACCGTACACCTGTGCCTACTATTGATGGTTGGTGGGAGTATATGCAATATGTGGGCAATTTCATACTCAACGATGAGGCCAAAGCCCTGGCTGCCAATCATGTGAGAAACATAGTGACACGCACCAACAGCATCACAGGCAAACCATACAGAGAGTCGAAAGCCATTATGGCATGGGAGATAGCCAACGAACCACGATGCTTTGTAAATGACAGCCTGCACCGCACTAAATTCGTGGAGTGGATAGACGAACAATCAAAACTGATTAAGAGTCTCGACCCCAACCATCTGGTAACTACAGGGTCGGAAGGAAAGCACGGATGCGAAGAGAGCCTGTCTCTCTTCCGTGCCATACATACACTGCCATGCATAGACTATGTGTGCATTCATATCTGGCCAAACAACTGGGGATGGATAGGCAAATTTAACCAAAACTACGATGCCGACAAGACAATAGCAGAACATGCCCCCGACCCTATAGTAGACAATGTGAAGGCGGCATGCGACTCTACACTCGCATATATTCAAGAAGCATACCAAACCATCAATACTCCACTTGAGGGAGAAAGCACTTTTCGCAAAAGACCACTCGTGTTGGAAGAGTTCGGATATCCACGCGACCGCTTCCTCTTCACTCCAGGTTCGCCCACCAAGGGACGCGATTTCTATTATGACTATGTGTTCTCAATAATCAAGCAGACAGGACAGATAGCAGGATGCAACTTCTGGGGATGGGGAGGCAGTGCCAATGTGAAAAATACGATATGGCAGCGTTGGGATGACTATGTCTGCGACCCCGCACAGGAGGAGCAGGGACTCAATTCAGTGTTTGCCGTAGATTCTTCCACACTAAACGTAATCCGCAAGTTCACAGGAAAATAATGTGATATGTTTACACATCTATATTATATAATATCATATATAATTAAGGTGTAGCAAATACTAACGATATAAAAAATATAGTAATATGAAACAAATAGTAGTAGTAATTGAGTTGTTAGTTATGATATTGCTGCCATCGAGGTCTGTAGCACAGATTATCGGCAGCAATATCATCGTGACCATCGCTCCAGATCATAAGGACTGGAATTACAAGACCGGTGAAAAGATTGTATACACTGTTAGTGTGCTCAAGTCGGGCACCTTGGTAGACAATGCCCGCATCAGTTATGAGATGGGGCCAGAGATGTATCCGGAGGTTAAAGACAGCATGACTCTCAAGACCGGCATCACCAAGATAACTGGCAAGATGAGTACTCCGGGATTTTACAAACTGAAGGTTGTGGCACATGTTGGAGGCAAAGACTATGAGGCATGGTGTGCAGTGGCGGTATCTCCTGAAAAGATCAAACCAACCGCACAATGCCCCTCCGACTTTGATGCTTTCTGGGCCAAAACCCTTGAAGAAGCCCGATGGACAGCCCTTGAACCTACTATGCAATACCTGCCCGAGAGGTCGACACCAGAGGTAAACACCTATCATGTGTCATTCCAAAATGACCGTTGGGGCCGACGTGTGTATGGCATTCTCAACGTGCCGGCCAAACCAGGACGCTACCCAGCAATGCTGAGGGTGCCAGGAGCAGGAGTGCGACCATACACCGGCGACCAGTGGATGGCCAAGAAAGGAGTGATAGTGCTGGAGATAGGCATACACGGCATTCCTGTAATCAAGGAGCAAGAGTATTATGACAACCTCTTCTCTGCAGCCCTTGCCGAATACTGGCTGCATGGCATCTATAACCGCGAGGTCAACTACTATAAGCATGTAATCACAGGATGTGTGAGAGCCATCGACTTTATAGCCTCACTCGCCGACAATACCGACAAGACAGGTCCCATGGCCCTCAAGTCTGTGTGGGATGGTGAGAACCTCGCCGTTACGGGTTCGTCGCAGGGTGGTTTCCTCACTCTCGCCACTACAGCCCTCGACAAACGTGTATCATGCTATGGAGCCGTGCATGCCGCCATGTGCGATTATGAGGCAGCCTTTAAAAAGGTGGCATGCGGGTGGCCACATTATTATTATAATGAGAAAACAGGTCTGCCCATTGACAATGCTGACAAGAGGATAGTGGAGCAGACAAGGTATTATGATGGTGTCAACTTTGCGCGCCGAATCACCGTGCCTGGGTATTTCAGTTTCGGATATAATGACAATGTGGTGCCACCAACCACTGCATACGGTACTTATAACGTGGCAGGAGGAGACAAGACTCTATCGCCATATCAGAAAACAGCCCACTTCTGGTATCAGGAGCAGTGGGACGAATGGCAGGATTATCTGCTCAAGAAACTGAAAAAGAACTGATATAATAACACAATCCCAACAAAAGAAATAATAGAATACTTACCACTAATATCTTGACATTATTATGGAAACAACAACTTACGGCTATTTTGACGACAAAGCCAGAGAGTATGTGATTACACAACCAGCCACACCGTTCCCATGGATCAACTATCTGGGAAACGAGGATTTCTTTGGTCTTATAAGCAACACCGCAGGTGGATACAACTTCTACAAAGATGCTAAATTTCGCCGCATCACCAGATACAGATACAATGGTGTGCCCATGGACAACGGCGGACGCTATTTCTATATCAATGACAATGGTACCGTATGGAACCCAGGATGGAAACCATGCAAGACTCCTCTCGACTCATACGAGTGCCGGCATGGAATGAACTATACGCGTATCACAGGAAGCAAAAACGGTATAGAGGCCAGCGTGCTCTTCTTTGTACCCCTAAAGACATGGGCAGAGGTGCAGAAGGTTACACTGACCAATAATTCAGACAAGGAAAAGAGCATCAAACTATTCTCGTTTGCTGAATGGTGCTTATGGAATGCCGCCACCGACATGGAGAACTTCCAGCGCAACTGGTCGACAGGCGAGGTGGAGATAGATGGTGCCGTGATCTATCACAAGACCGAATATAAGGAGCGTCGCAACCATTATGCCTATTATGCGGTGAGCAATGCCAATATACAGGGTTTCGACACCGACCGAGAGTCGTTTGTGGGTCTTTATAACGAGTTTGCCAATCCCCAGTGCGTCATGCAGGGTAAGCCCGCCAACTCTATAGCCCACGGATGGAGCCCCATAGCATCACATTATATAGAGGTGACACTGGCTCCGGGCGAAAGCCGTGATTATATCTTCTTACTTGGATATGTGGAGAATGAGCAGGATGAGAAATTCTCTGCCGAGGATATAGAGCGCAAGCATAAAGGCGAACTCATCTCATCGCAAGACTCAGATGTGACACTTGTAAACAAGCAGAAAGCACGCCAAACCATAAAGCGCTTCTCTACAGTGCAGGCAGTGGATGAGGCTTTTGACGAACTGCACAAGATGTGGGACGACCTGCTTGACAAATATGTAGTTTCTTCTGGCGATGAGAGACTCGACCGCATGGTAAACATCTGGAATCAGTATCAGTGCATGATAACATTCAATTTCTCACGTTCTGCCTCTTTCTTCGAAAGTGGAGTGGGGCGCGGCATGGGATTCCGCGACTCCAACCAAGACCTTGTGGGATTTGTGCATCAGGTGCCGGCAAGAGCCAGAGAGCGCATCATCGATATAGCATCCACACAATTCCCTGATGGAGGATGCTATCATCAGTACCAACCTCTCACCAAACGAGGAAATAATGACATAGGAGGCGGTTTCAATGACGACCCTATGTGGCTCATCTTCGGTACTGTGGCTTATATCAAGGAGACTGGCGACTTCTCAATACTCGACGAGATGGTGCCCTGGGATAACCAGCCAGGCTCAGAGGTTACCCTCATGGAGCATCTGCGCATATCCTTCAATCATGTGGTGGAAAACCTCGGACCGCATGCCCTGCCACTCATAGGACGTGCCGATTGGAATGACTGCCTCAATCTCAACTGCTTCTCATGGGATCCTAACGAGTCGTTTCAGACCACCGAGAATAACTCTGTGGGTTCCAAGGCTGAGTCGCTAATGATTGCCGGACTCTTCGTGTTCTGCGGCAAGCAGTATGTGGAACTGTGTCAGCAAGTTAAGGGGCATGAGGCTGAGGCTCAGCGTGCGCAGAAATGCATCGATGATATGATAGAATCTGTCAAGAAGCATGGATGGGATGGCGAATGGTATCTCAGAGCCTATGATTTCTATGGCAACAAGATTGGTTCCAACGAGAATGAAGAGGGAAAGATATTCATAGAGTCGCAGGGATTCTGCACCATGGCGGGCATCGGTATCGAAGAAGGTATGGTAGACAAGGCCCTCGACTCATGCAAACGCTATCTTGACTGCGAGCATGGCATGGTGCTCAATAATCCTGCTTATACCACATATCATGTGGAGATGGGAGAGATATCATCATATCCTGCTGGATATAAGGAGAATGCAGGTATCTTCTGCCATAACAACCCATGGGTGATTATTGGCGAGACTGTGGCCGGACGTGGCAACGATGCATGGGAACACTATACCAAGATTTGTCCGGCATGGATCAAAGACCAACAGTTGCACAAGGTGGAACCGTATGTTTATTGCCAGATGGTGGCAGGCAAGGATGCTGCCAAACCAGGAGAGGGCAAAAACTCATGGCTCACGGGCACTGCGGCATGGAACTGGTATACCATCACCCAGTTTATTCTTGGCATTCAGCCCACCTACGATGGTATTGCCATAGACCCATGTATTCCGCAGACTCTCAAGGAGTATAAGGTCAAGAGGGTGATACGCGACACCATATTCCATATCATCGTCAAGAATCCTAACGGAGTGCAAAAGGGTGTGAAATCAATAACCGTTGATGGCCAACCCATCGATGGCCATATCATCAAGGCTGCTCCCGGTGAACATACAGTGGAAGTAGTGATGGGATAATATGTTGCCAATAATCATACTAATGATATGAAACAAGTAATATGTTCAGTCCTCCTGTCGGTAATGGCAGGAGGGGCTATTGCCCAAAATCCCATAAAGGTAAATCAGGTGGGATATGGAGCCAACGAAGAGAAGATTGCAGTTATCGAACCACAGGTGAAAGCCAAGTCTTTTGTGATCAAGGATGCCAAGGGTCGCAAGGTGTGGAGCGGCAAGGCCAACATTGCCATCAAGTCGCCATTCAACGACAAGGTGCGCAGGCAGGTAGACTTCTCACGCATCACCACTCCAGGCACCTATACCCTTTATGCTGGCAAGCAGAGCCAGCAGGTTATAATCAGCCAAAATCCTAATAATGAGGTGGCTGCGGCAGCACTCAAGGCATTCTATCTGCAACGCACTGCCATGCCTATCGAAGAGAAATATGCAGGCGCTTATGCACGCCCCATGGCTCATCCCGACAATAAGGTTATCGTGCATCCCTCTGCCGCATCGGCCTCCCGTCCTGCTGGCACTGTCATCTCTTCTCCCGGAGGATGGTATGATGCAGGCGACTATAATAAATATATAGTCAATTCGGCATTTACCATCGGCATGATGCTTCAGGCATACCAGTTGAACAAAGATTATTTTGATGCCATGGATGTGAATATTCCCGAGTCAGGCAATGGTGTTGCCGACCTGTTGGATGAGGTTATGTATAACATCAAATGGATGATGACCATGCAAGACCCCGAGGATGGAGGTGTTTATCATAAGCTTACCACTCCCAACTTTGAGGGATTTGTGATGCCAAAAGAGTGTGCACAACCGAGGTATGTGGTGCAGAAGAGCACTCAGGCTGCTCTCGACTTTGCAGCCACCATGGCATTGGCAGCCAGAATTTATGCACAATATCCGTCATATCAATCCTTCTGCCGTGAGGCTGTAGATGCTGCCGAGAGAGCATACGCATGGGCAGTGAAAAACCCCAATGTGATCTATGACCAGCCTGGCAATAATGATAAATTTGACCCAGATGTGTTTACAGGCATGTATGATGATAAGCAAACTGGCGACGAGTTCTTCTGGGCAGCCACAGAACTTTATCTCACCACACACCAAAGCAGTTATCTTGCTGTAGCAAGACTTTTCGTGCCTACCAAATACGCTATGCCTACATGGGGTGATGTGTCGGGACTGGCCATACACCAGTGGTTAAACCAGGAAATACTCAAAACATGTGATGCCCAAACAATGGCTATATATATTAATAAGGTGAAAGAGTCGCTTAAGGAGTTTTGCGATGCTGACATCTCTGCACTGGCGCAGTCATGCTATCATTCGGTGTTTGGCAATAAAGCATCAGACTTTGTATGGGGAAGTAACTCAGAGATGTGTGCTGGCCGAGGCATAGCCCTTATGTATGAGCATGCCTTGAGTGGCGATGACAAGTATCGCCGTGCATCCCTCACAGCCCTCGACCATCTCTTTGGTCGCAATGCCACGGGCTACTGCTATGTAACTGGTTTTGGCACACAAAGGGTTATGAACCCACACCAGAGGATATCGGCGGCAGATGGAGTTGCAGACCCTATGCCTGGTTTCTTGGCTGGGGGTGCCAATAGCGGCAAGCAAGATGCAGAATATGTGCCTGCTTATGCAGACTCTCCCGACGAGTGTTACCAAGATCATGTAGGTAGCTATGCATCCAACGAAATAGCCATAAATTGGAACGCATACCTCGTTAGTTTGCTCTCTATGGCAAAATATTAGTATCATATATTGACAAATTAGTATAATACTACAGAAATTATTTTAATTATTTGCAAATAAGTATCATAATAAGATAAGATAATATGTTTTCTTTATGAGTTTTTGCAGTACTTTTGCAATCAGAACTTGAATTATAACAATTATTAAATACAATTTTTATTACTAACTAAAACTTTTTTGCTATGAAGACTGAAAAATGTTTCAGCATCAAGTATGCGTTGTTGGCGCTGCTCATGCTCTTCTCTGCAACAGTGATGGCACAGGTACAGGTTACCGGTACTGTCAATGATGAGATGGGGCCTGTGCTCGGCGCAACAGTTCGCGAAAAAGGTACACAGAATGGTGTTGCCACCGACGGTGATGGCAATTTCAGCATTAAGGTAAAGAATGCCAATGCCACTCTGAGTATCTCATACGTAGGATGCAAGCCACAGGATGTAAAACTTGCAGGCCGTACAAAGGTAAATGTAACTCTTCAGGCCGATGCCCACATGCTCGAAGAGACTGTGGTAGTGGGTTATGGTAAGATGAAGAAATCAGACCTGGCCGGTGCGTCCACAACCCTCAATGCCGATGCGTTGTCAGAGGGAAACATCACCAATATCGACCAGGCTTTCCAGGGTCGTGTAGCTGGTGTTACCACTTATGCCACATCTGGTGCTCCTGGTTCAAGCCAGTCTATCCGCGTACGTGGTCAGGCTACCATCAATGCTGGTGCTGAGCCTCTATACGTTGTTGACGGTGTGATCTTCCAGGGTGGTGGTAAGAGTGGTTCCGACTTCGGTCTGGGTGATCGTCTAGGCAATGGTTCCGTTTCTACCATCTCTCCTCTGGCTACTTTGAACCCCGGTGACATCGTAAGCATGGAAATTCTCAAGGATGCTTCCGCCACCGCCATCTATGGTGCTCAGGGTGCTAATGGTGTTGTGCTCATCACAACAAAGCGTGGTAAGAGCGGCGAAGCCAAGTTCACTTACGATGGTAGCGTCACCATGTCTCGCCAGATGAAGCGCATTGACATGATGAACCTCCGCGAGTTTGCTACATACTACAACACTCTCGTTGACCAGTATGAGATAACCAAAAACAGTGCTGACCCAATGTATTCTGACCCATCTGTATTGGGCAAGGGTACCAACTGGCAGGATGCTATCTTCCAGACAGCATGGCAGCACAATCACCAGATTTCTGCCCAGGGTGGTACCGACAATGTGCAGTACTATGTGTCTGCCAACTATATGAATCAGGAAGGTACCATTATCGGTTCTGAGTTTGAGCGCTATGGTATGCGTGCCAACCTCGATGCTAAACTCAAACCATGGTTGAAACTTGGTTTCAATGCTTCTTATACCTCTACTTCTGATAACCTCAAACTCGCTGATTCTGAGGAAGGTATCATCCAGTATTCATTGGTTACTCCTCCAGATATTCAGATTTATAATATCGATGGTGGCTATTCAAGCGTTTCCAAGGAAGGATTTACCAGTCCTAACCCAATAGCCATGGCAATGCTCAATGAGATACTTCTCGACCGCCAAAAACTAAATGGTTCTATCTTCACAGAAATAAGTTTTATGAAGAACCTCACTCTGCACACAGAGTTCGGTTGGGATCTCAGTTGGTCTAAGGGTAGCACATACGAACCCAAAATAGACCTTGGCACATGGGTACGTGACAACAACAACGCACGAGTACAGAAGAACTCAAGCACATATTGGACATTAAAGAACTATCTGACATGGAGCGAGTCTTTCGGAAAGCATCATGTTACTGCCATGCTCGGTCAGGAGTGCTGGGAGAGCAGTTGGGATTATGTATCTGTATATAATACCAACCTGCCTAACGATGCTATCCACAATCCTGCTCTCGGTGATGGTGACCCACAGATAGGTGTTGGTTTCAACTCTTCTGCCATGGCTTCTTTCTTCACACGTGAAACTTACAACTATGACGACCGTTACCTGCTCACCTACACCTTCCGTCGTGATGGTAGCTCTAACTTCGGTCCTAACAAGCGTTGGGCTTCATTCCATTCTTTCGCAGGTGCATGGCGCTTTAACAATGAGGCTTTCCTCAAAGACTTCACATGGTTGTCAAATGGTAAACTCCGCATCGGATGGGGACAGACTGGTAACTCTGATATCGGTAGTTATAAGTGGGGTTCTGCTATGTCTACTATGGAAACAGGGCTCGGCATGGCTTATCGTCCTGCCAACATGGCTAACCTTGACATCAAATGGGAAACACAGGAGCAGTGGAACATAGGTCTCGACCTCGGTTTCTTCGGTGGCGACCTCTCATTCACCTTTGACTGGTATAAGAAAATGTCTAAGGACATGCTCATGCCACTCACCTTGCCTTCTATCATGGGTACAGGCGGAAATGGTTCTTCAGCTCTTGCAGCACCATGGGGTAACTATGGCGACATCGAAAATACTGGTGTTGAATTCACAGTGGCTGCACGTCCTATCCACACCAAGAACTTCTCTTGGTCTACAGACGTAAACTTCTCTCACAACTCAAACAAGATCAAGAGTCTTGCCGGTGGTAATGCTCTCGTAGGTTATGGTCAGTGGACCGATGTGGTAACACGTTCTGCAGAGGGTGAGTCTCTCTATAATTTCTATGGATATAAGACAGCAGGTGTCTACACAAGTTTTGAGGATATCCTCAACTCTCCAGTAGACCTCCGCAACCAGAACAACCCTATTGTTACTAATGCAGATGGAACAAAGTCTTGGAATACCGACCCAAGCAAGTACAATCCTAAAAACACTATCTATCCTGGTGACGTGAAGATTGTAGACGTTAACGGTGACGGTGTGATCGACGAAAACGACAAAACCAATATCGGTTCTCCAATGCCTAAATGGACATTCGGTTGGAACAACACATTCACATACAAGAATTTCGACCTGACAGTATTCATCAATGGTTCTCTTGGCAACAAGGTGGGCAACTACACCAAGATGAAGCTTTCTCACATGAACTCAGCATGGCAGAACCAGCTCGCTGACTGCGGCGGACATGCCATCCTCACTCCAAAAGACGGTGTGAAGGCCGACAACTGGGTATATGACGTGACCAATGTGGTTGTGGCTAACCCAGATGCAGCATATCCAAGAGCATCTATCAACGACCCAAGCGATAATGACGCATGGAGCGACAGATTTATCGAGGATGGCAGTTATGTACGACTCAAGAGCATCACACTTGGTTATACCTTCGACAAGAAGCTTATCAAGAAGCTCGGTCTCACCAATCTCCGCATGACTCTTAATGCCACCAACCTGCTGACCATCACCGGATATGACGGTTATGATCCAGAAATTGGTGTTTCTACAACAAGCTCTAATGTGTATGGTTTGGACAACGGACGTTATCCTTCACCAACATCATTCACTTTCGGACTAAATGTAGCGTTCTAAACAATTTAACAATAAACTTGATTTACAATGAAACTCAAGAATATCAAATATTTAGTTTGTGCAGCGATGCTTGGATTCGCCATGACATCTTGTGACGACTTCCTGGATCGTCCTGTAGAGGACAACTACAACCTGGACAACTACTATAGTTCAGACGCTGCATGTGTGTCGGGTGTCAACTACCTGTACAATTCGCCCTGGTATGACTTCCAGCGTGGCTTCATCAAGATGGGTGAGGTGATGTCAGGCAATATGTACTGGGGCAGCTGCCCATACCTCAACTTCTCTGTAAATGGTACCGACCAGGACTTGGTAAACATGTCTTATTCTCTTTGGGCTGTCATCGGTCATGCCAATACCGTCTATAATGCCCTTAGTGGTGCCAGTGCATCTGAAGCCACTATTCGCCAGTGTCAAGGCGAGTGTCTTATCTGGAAAGCCATGGCTTATTTCTATCTCGTACGCTCATTCGGCGACGTGCCCATCATACACAATACTTCTGATGTGCTCGCTTCAGGCGAATACAAAACCTGTAGGAAGGTGGCTAAGGCTGATGTCTACGAGTATATCATCATGACTCTCGAGAAGGCTATGGAGATCATGCCTAAGCAGAAACTCACCAATGGTCATATGGACTACTATTGCGCAGAGGGTATGCTTGCCAAGGTATATCTTACCAAGGCTGGTGTTACAGGCACTCTCAACAATGACGACCTGACAATGGCTGCAAAGTATGCCAAGGATGTGATCAATAACTCTGGTCGTGTGCTCATGCCAAACTATGAGGATATCTTCCGCGGTTCAAACAACGTTTCTGACGAAAGCCTTATCGCATGGCGATGGACAGTGGGTTCTAAGTGGACTTCACAGAACACACTGCAGAGCGACCTCATGCCTGAGAACTTTGACGAGAATGGTGACTGCTGGGGCGGCTGGGGTGGCCCTTCTGTAGACCTCATGGCTGCATTTGGCGTTAAGCCTACTGACAATCCTGCTGACCGTGTAGATGTGGATATCCGCCGTAAGGCCACCATCATGCTTCCAGGCGATTATTATCCATACTTCTGGCGTGACCACACATTGCGTGACGGAAGAGCTGGATTTGAGATTATGGAATTCTATTTCAACAAGAATTATAATAAGGCTGCCACCGAGACATTCCAGGGTCCTTGCGGTGCACAGAATGTTAAGCATGCTTATGGCAACAACAACGACCACTTGGTAGAGTGCGGTGTATCGGCAGCACGTATGGCTTATGCCGTGGCTACTCATATCCTCCGTCTCTCTGACGTATACCTCGTATTGGCAGAGGCACAGACTCTCCTTGATGGTGGCACAACAACAAATGCCGATGCTCTCGATGCCTTTAATAAAGTGCGCGGACGTGCCGTTAGTGGTTATACTCCAAAGACTTCCATCACCTTCGATGATGTATGGAAGGAGCGCCGTCTGGAACTTGCTGGCGAGGGTGACCGCTGGTATGACTTCGTACGCCGTGCCTACTATGAGCCAAATAAGTGTATTGAAGAGATTCAGGCTCAGAAGCGCAATGCATGGTGGAATCTCTCAGATGTTTACAAGGTTTACTATGAGACTGGTGTATGGGATGCTTCAGGTGCAGAATATGACACTTCTACTCCAGTTCCCAACGTGACTGATAAGACCTTCACTATCCCATTCCCAACTGAGGATGTATCTGTTAATCCAAACCTCGGAAGCAATGTGGAACCAGTTAGTGTGGACGTACGTTCAACCTACAGATACTAATAACATACGGAATTCATTAACAAATAAAAGGAAACAAATATGAATACCAAATATTTCAAACTGACTCTCGGCATCGCCCTTGTCTGCATGACAGGTTTCACATCATGCGAAGACCAGCCCGATGAGTATGAGACCGCAGATGGCACGCCATCTATCTCTTATATCCGCATGGCTGATGCCGCCAGCAAGGACTCACTGCTGACAGGTGCTTTCCTCAATACGCCTATCTGTATTGTGGGTAACAACCTGCGCAGCGTAAAGGCCATCAACTTCAATGACCGCCCAGCAGTGCTCAACACCAGTTACATGACTGATAATGCAATACTGCTCTCGGTGCCTAAGACCATTCCAGAGAAGGTTACCGACAAGATCTATTTTATCACTACAGGAAACGATACCGTAGAGTATGACTTCAAGGTGCTCATCAGTGCCCCTGTTATTAGTTCAATGGTGAACGAGCAGGCAAAGGTGGGTGAAGAGGCTGTCATCCAGGGAAATTATTTCCTCGATTATGAGGAATATCCATTAAGCGTTGAGTTCCCTAACAACTATGTGTTGCCACGCGAGAATATCACCAGCATCTCTCTTACTGAAATTCGTTTCATCGTGCCTGCAGAGGCTCCCGCTGGATTCATTAAGGTGAAGAGCAAGTATGGTACCACACGAAGCAACTTCCAGTTCCATGACCAGCGCGGTATTCTCTTTGACTTCGATACTCCTAACCCAGTGTCTGGAGTCGTATTGGGCAACCATGGTTGGCATGCCCAGAAGATACAGAGCGACGAGAATTCTCTCTCTGGCAATTATCTCCTCCTTGGCGATGTAGACATGACTGCTGATGGAGCATGGAATGATGGTGCCTTCTCATTCGAGTATTGGGCAGGCGACTGGAATGGTGGTTTCAGCGGCGATGGTGTCAAGCTCAATGACATCGTAGACTTTACAGACTTTGAGAATATGTCTCTCAAGTTTGAGATGTGCATTCCTGAGGAAGGCAAGTGGGCAGCTGCTCCTATGCAGGTGATCTTTGCCGGTCCAGACAAGGTGACCATCTCTACTGCCAACAACACATTCTTCCATGCCGACGACGGATGGGCTCGCGCCATCTATGCTCCTTGGAAGACTACAGGCAGCTACGACACTGGTGGCAAGTGGGTAACAGTAACGTTGCCTATCGGCGGACAGCAGGGCGTATTCAACAAGTATTGGGATGGTACTGCTTCATCCACAGGTCCTACCAAGGCCGACGACTTCGCCTCTCTCACCATATTCTGTGTAAATGGTGGTGGCTATGAAGGCAAGGATTGTCATCCTATCATCCGCATCGACAATATCCGTGCCGTGCCTAACAAATAATACGGCTAAGAGATGTCAAAACAATAATAACCAATAATAAAGACATTACAGATATGAAAAAATATCAGTCAATATTCTGGTCATTGTTCGTGGTTCTTTTCGCAGGATTGTCTCTGACATCCTGCGATGAGGACGACCTCGTCACCGACCAGTATGGAAATGAGATTAAACTCAACTCATTCGGTCCATGTCCTGTATTGCGCGGTGGTACCTTGAAGTTCCTCGGTAGCAATCTCGACCAGATAACAGAAGTGCGTCTGCCCGGTGCCGATCCTATCACTGCCATTGATGTCAAGAAGTCTGGCAATGTGAGCGAGATTTGGATTGAGGTGCCAAAGGAGAAGTGCGAACCGGGTATTGTTACCCTGATTACTGCCAAGGGTGGTGAGATTAAGACCATCACTCCTGTAACATACGAAGAGAATATCGTGCTTGGCAAGGTATATATAGGTCAAGAGGATAACCTCAGTGGTAAGGTTGGCGATATCGTTACTTTCACTGGTGACTATCTCAACCTCATGCATCAGGTAGTGTTTGCAGATGATGTTCGTGTAGATGAGAAAGACTTCAAGTCTCACGACCGCTACACCATCACCGTGGCCATACCAAAGGAGGCCAGGACTGGTCGCCCAATGCTCAGCGATGCCAATCCTGATGGTGAGAACCTGCTCTATGCCGATGATGCTATCACTATCGCATTGCCTACAGCTACCAGTGTAGCTCCTACTTCTCTCAAGGCTGGTGCTACCCTGACCGTAAGCGGTACCTCTCTTGAGCAGATAGAGAAGGTGAACCTCAATGGTGCTTCTGTTGAGGCAGATGCTCTCACAGTGGCTTCCGATGGCAATACCCTGACCTTCGCTCTGCCTGAAACTGCTACCGATGGTGAGGTGACTCTAGTTACTTATTCAGGAGTAAGCATTCCTGCCGGTTCTATTGAAACCGTTGTTCCTACCAATCTCTCAGCAGCACCCGCTCCTGTTAAGAACGGTGCTGATGTGACCATCAACGGTAAGGACCTCGACCTCGTGACCGCTATTGCATTCCCAAATGCCGATGGCGAACTCAAGACCGTGGCTGCCGACAAGGTTGTGGCTGTTGTTCCAGAGGCCGCACAGGAAGGTGACATCACCCTCACATTGGCAAATGGCAAGACTGTTACCGTGGCTTATACCCTCGTGAAACCAACCGTTACAGAGTGCACACCATCTGGACTCATGGCTGGCAACAACGTGATAATCAAGGGTACAGACCTTGACCTCGTGGCTAGCGTAACACTGCCTGGTGACCCAGAGCAGACCGTGGCTGCAGAGTCATTCGTGGCCCATAGCGCTGCTGCCATCGCATTGACCGTGCCAACAGCTTGTGCAGGAACAGGTTTGAAACTCAACCTCAAGAACGGTACAACCATTGAGGTATCAGGCATGTTGACCATTACTCCTGCCACCGATCCTGCCGTTTCAGAGATGCCTGCAAAGATTGTTATTGGCGAGAAAGCTACACTTAAGGGCAAGAATTTCTACAATGCTGAGTCTGTATATCTTGGTGATGTAAAAGTAACAAAGATTGTTTCCAAGACCAATGATGAAATCATCTTCACTGTTCCGGAAATGGCTACAGGTGAGGTTGAAGTTGTGTTCATAACACCTGAAGGTAAGCGCATCGTGGCAGGCAAGACTGTTGTTGATGTGGCAGAAGTTGACTTTGCTACCTTTGCCAAGTATGAAGACCAGTCAGGATTTATCACCTATCCATTCAACTTCGATTGGAGCGATTCAAAGGGTAAGATCCGTATCTTCAAGGCAGACCTTGCTGCCATCGGCCTCACCGCAGGCAAGTCAAAGATTATCGTTTACAAGCCTGCAGGAGTAACAGGTCAGATACAGGTTAACAATTGCAACTGGGTTGGCATCACTACTATTGCAGACTGGGAAGGAACTGCTGAGGTTCTGGAGTATGTTATCGACCAGGCGTTCATAGACGCTGTTGAGGGACAGAGCGACGGTTGGAGCGATACCGCTCTCATCCTTCAGGGTGACATGAAGGGTGTTACCAAGATGACTATCCTGCCTTGATTACACTCATGGCAGAGGAATTAAACAGAAACACCCTAAACATTTAGGGAAACCATGATAACAGGCTCCCTGTTTGCATAAGACAGGCAGGGAGCCTGAATTTTGATAAACAGCAACCCAATACGTCAACAACATATTGTTATGATTAAGAAGACCATATTATTTTTCGTTGCAACCTTTATAAGCCTAGCCTCATGGGCAGGCGGCAAGAGCCTTGTTGTCACCTTTGACAATGGCACCACACAAACATTCCTTCTCAGCGACAAACCAAAGGTTAGCGTGGCTGACGACAAACTCATAGTAGAGGCTGCTGCCACTACCATGCAATATACTCTCAATGAGGTGAAGACATTCACCTTTGCCGAAGTTTCTTCGGGAATAGATGGCTTGGCTGCTGGCTATGACATCACTAAGGAGGGCGATGCCATAATAGTGTCTGCCCAAGTAAAAGTAGAAGCTTATACTGCCGACGGCAAAGAGATCGGCATACAATATACCCATGACGCCAATCGTACCATTATATCCCTGTCATCACTGCCCAATGGTTTGAGCATTGTGAGGGTTGGTGCTTTGTCTGTCAAGATAGTCAGATAATCAATCACTGGTGTTACCAATCACTCTAATCAAAGAATCAAGGATATGAAAAAGATACTGTTTATTATATTTGCACTGGTGGTTTCAGCTCTCGGCTTTGCCCAGCGCGAGGGAGATAAGATTGTTATAACCACCAAAAATGGCACCCAGACCGAATATCAGTTGACTGGCAACAGCAATGCCATGAGCAGCCTCTCTTTTGATACCGATAAGATGGAGGTATATATCAAGGGGCTTGAGGCTTTCGGCGCATGGCAGACCTTCGCCATTGATGACATCAGCAATGTGTCGTTTTCTGTTTATAAGGAGAGCGATGTGACTGACATCACCCTTGCCGATGCTTCTGCCACCGATGGAACCAAGCGTCTGTATAAATATCTGAAGACTTGCTATGGCACCAAGATCATCTCGTCTGTGATGGCCAATGTCAACTGGAACACTACAGAGGCTGAGAAGATATTCAAAGCCACTGGCAAGTATCCAGCCTTCAACTGTTATGATTTCATACATATCTATGTGCCCGATGGCAATGGATGGATTAATTATAACGACCTGACACCTGTGACCAACTGGACCGCCAATGGTGGACTGGTGCAACTCATGTGGCATTTCAATGTGCCCACATCAGAGTCTGTAACACCAGGCACAGATGGTTCGGGAGTTACCTGCTCGCCTGAGCAGACAACCTTTAAGGCTGCCAATGCATTAGTGGCCGACACATGGGAGAACAAGTGGTTTTATGGCCAGATGGAGCGTGTGACCGATGTGCTACTGCAATTGCAGCAGAAGGGTGTGAGTGCCGTATGGCGTCCCTTCCACGAGGCTGCTGGCAATGCTGAACTCAAGTCGGGCGCCTCTTGGGGTAAGAGTTGGTTCTGGTGGGGCGAAGGCGGTGCTACCACCTATCGGGCTTTGTGGCAGGCCATGTTTGATTATTTCCAGCAACGTGGTGTGCATAACCTTATATGGGTATGGACAACACAGAACTATAATGGCGATGCAACACAGTATAATGATGACTCAGCATGGTATCCCGGCGACCAGTATGTAGACATAATTGGTCGCGACCTCTATGGTAGCAATGCAGAGCAGAACAAGCAGGAGTTTGATGAGATCACTGCTCGTTATCCAGGCAAACTTGTTGCATTGGCAGAATGCGGCAACAGCGGCGATTCCCCTTTCTCCAATATCTCAGAGATTTGGAATGCAGGAGCCAAATGGGCATGGTTCTGTCCATGGTATGGCAATAATATGCCATCAGAAGCATGGTGGAAGGATGCCATGTCGCAGGATTTCGTTATCTCTCGCGATGACGTAAACCTCAATGTCACATATCTTGAGGAGAGTGCAGTGGCTGCGGTCAAGAACATGGGTCTGGGCTTCAACCTCGGCAACACCCTTGATGCCCATGGCGATTATATTCCGAATAATCTCACCGACGTGTCGCGCTATGAGACCTGTTGGGGTCAGCCAGTGGCCACTCAGGAGCAGATCAATTTCCTTAAAGCAGGCGGTTTCAATGCTGTGCGTGTGCCAGTGACATGGGTTCAACATATTGATGCCGACGGCAATGTGGACGAGGCATGGATGCAGCGTGTACAGGAGGTAGTAGACTATGTCATCTCGTCTGGCATGTATTGCATACTCAACGTGCATCATGATACAGGTAGTGGGACGGAGCAATGGGAATGGATAAAGGCTGATACCGACAACCACACACGAAACAGTGCCCGCTTCAAAAATCTGTGGCGCCAGATTGCCAACAGATTCAATTCATACAGCCATCGTCTACTCTTCGAAGGATATAACGAGATGCTCGATGCTGGCAACCATTGGACACTGCCTTCTGCCACCTCTTCATATACAGCACTCAATGACTATGCACAGGATTTCGTGGATGCTGTGAGAGCAACGGGAGGTAACAATACTACACGCAACCTTATCATCAACACATATTCTGCTGCACACCTCCAGCAGGTGCTTGACCATCTGCGCATGCCTACAGATGTGGTGGACGGACATCTGGCTGTGGAGGTTCACACTTATGACCCATATGACTGGGTAAATACATACGGCGATTGGACTTCGGCATGCAGCAAGGAGTTGGAAGGTATGTTCAGCCGACTTAACACCTCGTTTGTTTCCAAGGGTATTCCTTGCATCATTGGCGAGTATGGTACTCATGGCAATAATGTCAATGTCGGTTCTTCTTCCTCTGATGCCCTCAAGCAGGCAGCAGCCAAGCAGGCCGCCGATATAGTGAGCAAGGCCAAGGCATTGAATATTGCCACCTTCTATTGGACGAGCATCTTCGATGGCAAAGACCGTAGCGTGCCCCAGTGGACACTGCCCACTGTGGTGGATGCCATGAAGTCTGCCTATGCTGAATAAATAGATTTAAACTGCGAACATAATAATTTGTTATGATGTCAATGATTTTGCGTTGTATGAGACTTTCAGCATGTCTGCTGGCTGTAGTGATCATGATGGCATCTTGCAGCGGCGACAAAAAGAAAAGTTATGACGAGATAGGTCAGAGTGGACTGACCGTCCGCACAGAGAACATGCGCGACAACCTGCCCCTAATATCTGAGCGCGGAGTATTGTTTGGCCAGATGAGTAGCACCTTGTGTGGTGCTGGATGGCAGGGCGACAGTCTGCGCAGCGATATCAAGAGCGTATGTGGAGATAATGTGGCTGTTACGGGATATGAGATTTCTGATGTCACGAGCGGAACAGATGTTTCGGGCATGTCTCTCTCTGCCATCCGCAGTGATATTCTATCCACTGTGCAACGAGGCAGCCTTGTCATCATTCGCTGGATGGTGCCTGAATATCTGGATGATGAGGAGTTGACAGATAATATCACCTCCATGTCAAACTATCTTGCGAGCCTTCAGGATGGCTATGGCAAGAGAGCACCAGTATTGCTATATATCATGCCCCGTGTGCACGACGAATGGTACATGTCGTTGCCCGCAGATGATTATAAGAATGTATATAAGATCATAGCAGACAAACTGCGCGAACTGGGTACCAGCAACATTGTGGCTGGCTATTCGGCTGAGCAGACAACTAATGAAAAAGAGACATTCAAAGCATATATGCCCGATTGTGAACTGGGAGCCGTAGACCTGTCAGTAGGCGATATTAATGAGTCTGAGAATACTGATGCCCGTTGGCAGATGTTGTCGGTACAGGTGAAAGCCTTGGTTTCTGTGGCCAAGAGCAAGAAATGCGGTGCTGGCATTACCATGGGCGACTATTGCAGAAAAGACTCTGCATATTGGAGCCAGAGGGTGCTACCCCTCATTGCTGGCAACGGCCTGACCTATGCTCTCTTTAGGGAAAACAGTGGCATGGGTGGAGATATCATGGCTGCATGCCCATATCCTGGAAGCAGCGACATTGCCGATTTCATGCACTTGTATAATGACAAGCGCACCATATTTGCACATAATCTCAATGGACTATATCTCAAAAAGAAAGACTAAAACTAAAGATATGAAAAGAATAATATCACTCGTTATCCTCGTGGCGGCTGCCATCATGCCGCTGGCAGTGGCCAATGCCGCCAAGGTGAAGGCCAACGCCAAAACGCCACGTCAGCAACTCCTCGACCGTCTGGTCAAGATACAGAAGCGGGGCTATATGTATGGTCATCAAGATGATCCCTTCTATGGCATTACATGGAATTGGGATGAGGGGCGCTCCGATACCTACGAGTTGGTGGGTGACTATCCTGCCGTGATGGGTTTCGACCTTGGTGGCATAGAAGTGGGTGATTTAAAGAATCTCGATTCTGTGCCTTTCAGCCGTATTCGCCAGGAGATCATAGCCCATCATGAACGGGGCGGCATCATCACCATCTCATGGCATCCGCGCAACCCTCTGCTGGGCACCACAGCATGGATAGAGAGCGATATTGCGGCATATAAGGATGCGGTGAAAGCACTGTGTCAGTTGCGACAGTGCCAGACTGCCAAGGCTGTGCCCAACCCGCAGCATACCGTAAAGTCGGTGCTCAAAGGTGGCAACCGTTATGATTTGTATATGACATGGCTGGAGCGCGTCAGAACATTTCTCTCGTCGCTCAAAGACAACCATGGCAATGCCATACCAATAGTATTCCGTCCTTATCATGAAAACAATGGTAACTGGTTTTGGTGGGGGCAGGCCAATTGCACCGATGCCGAATACCACGCCATTTGGAATATGACACAGGATTATATCAATGCCACATTGGGCGAAAGCATTGTATGGTCATATTCGCCTAACTTGCAGGGTAATTGGACCGAAGAGGCATGGATGGTGCGCTATCCCGGCAATGAGCGTGTAGACATCATAGGCGAGGATGCCTATCAGTGGGGCACCGAGGCCGACTTCAAGGCACAACTTGATGCCGACCTGCAACTCATTACTGCCATTGCCGCCAAAAACAATAAACTGATAGCCATGACAGAATGTGGCTATAAGAACTCTCCCGACGCTACATGGTGGCAGAGGGTGGTGAAACCCTTCATGGACCGCTATCCATTGCTTTGGTATCTGCCTTGGCGTAATTATTCCAAAGAGCATTTTGGTGCATCCAAGGATGCTGCCACTGCCGACGACTTTGCTCTGTGGGCCAAAGACAAGCGCCACCTGTTTGTCAAGGACATCCAGAAGATTAAGTAGGAGAATCTGTCACAAATATCGATGATCAACTTATTATATTTTTTTAAAAGCATATTATCATACTATGACAACTACATTTGAACAGAAAGTGAAAGCCGTACGTGAGCACCATGAGAAGTTGCTCAGCCGTAAGAATATCCGAAAAGAGTGGGGCAATGGCATTTATGACAAATATGAATATCCAATTCTGACTGCTGAGCACACACCCTTAGAGTGGCGCTATGATTTCGATGAGCACGACAATCCATATTTCATGCAGCGTATTATGATGAACGCAACCCTCAATTCTGGTGCCATCAAGTTGGATGGTCGCTATCTGCTGGTGGTACGCGTAGAAGGAGCCGACCGTAAGTCCTTTTTTGCAGTGGCTGAGTCGCCCAATGGTATCGACAATTTCCGCTTCTGGGATGAGCCCATCACCATGCCAGAGGATGTGATACCAGCCACCAATATCTATGACATGCGCCTCACTCAACACCAAGACGGATGGATATATGGTGTGTTTTGTGCAGAGCGTCATGACGACTCTCAGCCCGGAGACCTCTCGGCAGCCACTGCCACAGCAGGCATAGCACGTACAAAGGACCTCAAGACATGGTATCGCCTGCCAGATCTCAAGACCCGTTCGCAGCAACGCAATGTGGTGCTCCATCCTGAGTTTGTGGATGGCAAGTATGCTTTCTATACACGTCCGCAAGACGGATTCATAGATACTGGTTCTGGCGGTGGCATCGGCTGGGCTCTCGTTGACGACATCGAGCATGCCGAAGTGAAAGAAGAGACCATCATCAATGCCCGCCATTATCATACCATCATGGAAGTGAAAAACGGAGAAGGTCCTCATCCTATCAAGACAACCCACGGATGGCTCCATTTGGCCCATGGTGTACGTGGCTGTGCTTCTGGTTTGCGCTATGTGCTGTATATGTATATGACAGCCTTGGATGATCCTACTCGTGTCATCGCCCAGCCCGGCGGTTATTTCCTTGTGCCTGAAGGAGAGGAGTATATAGGTGATGTGATGAACGTGGCTTTTGCCAACGGATGGATTGCCGATGGCGATGCTCCCGAGGGCGTGCATGACGATGATGATCGTGTGCTCATCTATTACGCTTCTTCTGACACCCGTATGCATGTGGCAGAGTCAACGGTGGGCAAACTCGTTGACTACTGTATGCACACCCCAGAAGACGGATTCTATACTGCCAAGTCTGTGGAGACCATCAAATCGCTGGTGGCAAAAAATAAAGCCACACTCGGTAAATAATATAATCATTCCAAACTGCTACCTAACAACAAAATCTGATTATACCTATGGCTTCCATCAAAGAGAAAATAGGATATGCTCTGGGTGATGCCGCTTCTGGCGGCATCACCTGGAAGATAATGTCTATAGCCTTTCCATTGTATTTCACCAATGTCTTCGGACTGTCTTTTGCCGATGCTGCGGCTCTGATGCTCATAGCCCGTCTCTTCGACGTGTTTACAGACCCGCTCATGGGTAGCCTTGCTGACCGCACTCAGTCGCGCTGGGGTACTTATCGTCCGTGGCTCATCTTCGGTTCCATCCCCTTTGGTATCATCTTCGCTTTGTTGCTCTATACCCCTGACTTCGGACCAGAACTAAAGCGTGTGTATGCCTATGTCTTTTATCTGCTTATGATGGCCGTATACACCTTGGTCAACGTGCCATATGGCTCGCTACTTGGCGTGATGACCGACGACGACAATGAGAAAAACCAATTCTCATCTTTCCGCATGATTGGAGCCTATGCCATGGGATTTATCACCCTCATCTCCTTTCCATACCTGCAGAAATTTGTGGGCGGCACCGATGCCCACCAGTATGCTGTGCTGGGTGCATTCTTTGGACTGCTTGCCACTGTGATGACACTTGCATGCGGTCTGCTTACTAAGGAGAGGCTTAAGCCTGTTAGGGCAGAGAAATTCTCCTTCAAGCAGTTTGGCGACCTGTTTCGCAATCGTCCGTGGATTTATCTCACGCTAATAGGAATATGCACCAATTTCTTCAATGGATTCCGCTATGCTGTGGCTGGATACATGCTCGCCTATTGCCTTGGTGGCGATATAACCATTGGCAGTCTGATAATCAACTATACTGTATTTATGGCCTTTGGAGAAGTTACATGCATGATTTTCGGTGGTCTTTCGCCTGCATTCACTGCTAAGGTGGGCAGCAAGCGCATGGCATTCATATATGCCTCCATCATCTGCGTGGCATGCTCGGTATTGTTCTTCTTTATTCCCATGGATGCCAGTTATATATGGCTGATGATAGTGGTTGTGGTGCTCACTTCCGCGGGCATTGGACTCTATTCGCCCCTGCTATGGTCTATGTATGCCGATGTGGCTGACTATGCAACAGAAAAAAACGGAGCATCATCCACAGGACTCATTTTCTCGTCTGGCACCATGTCGCAGAAACTCGGTGGTGCCATCTCTGGTTCGCTCATAGCCCTCTTCCTCGGACTGGCCGGTGCGAGCATGATGAAAGATGATTTCGGCAATTCTGTTATCGACCCTGCCTCTATCACCGACTCGGTGCTTACCATGGTTTGGTCGCTGTTCTCGCTCATTCCTGCTGGTATTGCCATTATCATGGCTCTTCTAGCTTGGCTATATCCAATAAAGAAATAAATGTGCCCCAAGGGCTCATACCAACATATTTCAACTATTATGACAGACAATAATATCATTAAAACCCTCCGCATGGAGATGCTCAATACCGTGGAGCGCAATATCCTGCCATTCTGGTTAAACAATATGCAGGACGAAGAACATGGAGGGTTTTACGGACAGATGAGAGGCGATGGCACCCTAATCAAGGATGCCGACAAGGGTGGCATCCTCAATGGTCGCATACTTTGGTCGTTTGCCGCTGCCTATCGTGTATTGAAGCGTCCTGAATACTTAACGGCGGCCAAGCGTGCCAGAGATTATATCATCAACCATTTCATTGACAGCGAATATGGCGGCAGTTATTGGTCGGTGGACTATCTGGGCAATGCCAAAGACACCAAAAAGCAGTTCTACGCCATTGGTTTCATGCTCTATGGTATGAGCGAATATGTGAGGGCTGCCATTACAGATCTGCGCATACCACAAACAGAAATAGAAGAAACGATAGAAATCTCGTTCCAACTCTTCGATACCATAGAGGTACACTCTCTTGATCGCATAAACAATGGATATATAGAGGCACAGACGAGAGAGTGGGGCGAGATTGCCGACATGAGGCTTTCTGATCTCGATGCCAACTATCCCAAATCTCAGAATACCCATCTACATATCATGGAACCATATACCAACCTGCTAAGATGCCTCAACGAGATGGAGGCTAAGGGAATGAGTGTTGACCAAAACAGAAAGCAACAAGTGGCCGACGCGCTGAGAAATATTATATGCATATTCACCGACCGCATACTCAATCCCGATACACACCACCTCGATCTCTTCTTCGACAATGATTGGACACGGGGTGCAGGATGGCTTGAGAGTTATGGTCACGACATTGAATGTTCGTGGCTCATGCATGAGGCTGCCATGGTGCTGGCAGACAAGGATATCCTCAAGAAGGTGGAACCTATAGTGGTATTGGTGGCCAAAGCATCTGAGAAAGGACTAAACAGCGATGGGTCGATGACTCATGAGGCAAATCTCGACACTGGTTATGTGGATGACGACCGCCACTGGTGGGTGCAGGCAGAGGCCGTGGTGGGATTCTATAATATATACCAGTATTTCAATGACCGTTCGGCTCTTGACAAGGCTTTGTGCTGCTGGAAGTATATTAAGGACAACCTCATTGACCATGAGCACGGCGAGTGGTATTGGAGCCGCAATGCGCATGGCGAGGTCAACACCCGCGACGACCATGCAGGGTTTTGGAAATGCCCATACCATAATTCACGTATGTGCCTGGAAATAATTGAAAGAACGGAATAATTATCAGATAATATTATGAAAAGATTTGCAATACTGTTTGCAATCATGACGGCTGGTCTGCCGCATATTTGGGCAGAGAGGGTGTCGCTCTCTACTCCCAACAATACATTGGTACTGGAAGTAAACAAAGGTCAGGAACCGCAGTTTGTATATTATGGCAACCTGCTCTCTGATGCCGACCTGGCAGCACTGCCCAATCCTACACGTGCCAACTGGAGCCATCTTGAGGTTTACCCTGCCTACGGAGCCACTCATATACAGTCGGAGGCGGCATTTGCCATGCGCCATGCCGATGGGAACCTGTCAACACAACTCGTTGCCGAGTCGTGGCAGACTACTGCGGTGGCAGACAAGGCACCCAACGGACAGGATCGTAAGGGCGCTCTACTCACCATTTCCCTTCATGACCCTCTCTATCCCATATCGGTAAAACTCCATTACTTCGCCTATAGCGATGTGGACATGATAGAGTGCTGGACGGAGATAACAAACGGCGAGAAGAAACCTGTAACTCTCAACCGCTTCTATTCCTCATCCATGCCTATACGTCGCGGCAATGTGTGGGTCAACCACTTCCACGGTGCATGGGCTGCCGAGGCACAACTCACAGAACATCGCCTTGAGAGTGGGATATTGCGCATCAAGAACAAGGACGGACTGCGCAATGCCACCACCGACCGACAGGAGATCATGATTTCTCTTGATGGCAAACCACGTGAAAACGATGGAGACATTATTGGTGCCGCCCTCATGTATTCGGGTAATTTTGATGTAATCATTGATACTGACGATACAGAGTATCATACCTATTTGGCAGGAATCTGTCCCGACAATTCAGAGTATCATCTGTCCAAAGGGCAGACATTGGTAACACCACATGTGGCTTATACTTTCTCACAGCAGGGACTCTCGGGAGCCTCGCGCAATTTCCACCGTTGGGCACGCCATTACCAGTTGCGCCACGGCAATCAGGAGCGCATGATTCTGCTCAACTCATGGGAAGGAGTGTATTTTGATATCAACCAGAAGGGCATGGATCAGATGATGGCAGATATCCGTGCCATGGGAGGTGAACTCTTTGTTATGGACGATGGCTGGTTTGGCGACAAGTATCCACGTGCCACCGACAATGCTGCATTGGGCGACTGGGTTGTAGACAGCCGCAAGTTGCCAGATGGCATAGAGGGTTTGCTGCGCGATGCCAAGAAGAATGGTGTGAGGTTCGGGATATGGATAGAACCAGAGATGGCCAACACCACATCCGAACTGTATGAGCGCCATCCGGAGTGGATAATTAAGGCACCTGGACGTGAACCCGTGAAGGGACGTGGCGGTACGCAGGTGGTGCTCGACATGTCTAATCCTGAGGTACAGGATTTCGTGTTTGATGTTGTAGACCGTCTGCTCACCTCATTCCCCGAGATAGCATATATCAAATGGGATGCCAATGCTCCCGTCATGAATCACGGCTCGCAGTATCTCAAGGAACAGAGCCATCTTTACATAGCCTATCATGAGGGGCTCATCAAAACATGCCAGCGCATCAGGGCCAAATATCCCGATATTATCATCCAAGACTGTGCATCGGGGGGAGGCAGGGCCAACTATGGTCTGCTGCCCTACTTCGATGAGTTCTGGGTAAGCGACAATACAGATGCTCTGCAACGCATATACATGCAGTGGGGCACATCCTATTTCTATCCTGCCATAGCCATGGCTAGTCATATCTCGGCAGTGCCCAATCATGCTGTTTTCCGCACTACATCACTCAAGTTGCGCTGTGATGTGGCCATGTCTGGTCGTTTGGGTATGGAGATACAACCCAAGAATATGACAAACGAAGAGAAGGTCCTCTGCCGACAGGCCATAGCCGACTATAAAACCATAAGGTCCGTGGTGCAGTTTGGCGACCTCTACCGCTTACATTCCCCTTATGCTGGTGATAATCTGGCATCGCTCATGTATGTATCTGAGGATAAAACCAAGGCGGTTTTTTATTGGTATAAGTTGGAATGTTTCAAGAATGAGCATTTCCCCATTGTAAAGATGCAGGGTCTTGATCCAAACAAACGTTATGTGGTGCATGAGCTTAATCGTATAGACAAGAACCCATTGCCATGCGAGGGTAAGTCATACAGCGGTCGTTATCTCATGGACCATGGCCTTGACCTACCATACGAGCATGATCTGGAGTGGAGTAAGAAGATTGACTGGTCAAGTCGTGTGCTCCAGCTCACAGCGGAATAAAAGTGTAATATTCTTATCAATCTCTTCGCATGCCACCATCTCCACACCTTTTATATCACATATACTTTGTGGAGGGTGGTATGCCAGATGTTGTCATTGACATTTTTACATAAACAAATACTTTATTCGCTGGCTTTTAAGGCGAGGATACCATCACAACCCACAATAAGAACCTGTATCGCAAGAGTAGGTGTCAACACCACATACGAGGCAACAAAATATGCCATCAGGGCAGGACTCGTAAATATTGATTAATATGTTTGAAAACCCATGGAGGCATGACTTAATAGCATGCTCCGTGGGTTTTCAGATAATTACTGATGGAATAGATGTCAGTAACTGATCTTTATTCCTGCAAAGAAGGAGCGGGGTATGCCTGGCCCATAGATGTAGCCTGAGTCTCTGTCGGCACCTTTATCGAAATCACTCTGGTAGTCATTGAAGATATTATTCAGACCGACATTCAATTGTAGGGTTGTGTTTTTATATAGGGCAAAATCATAAGATGCTTTCAGTGTCATATCTAAGAATTGATTTGTTTTCTCTGTGCGGTTGGCGGCTATATATCCCGAATGGTGCTCAATGAGCATGGAACCTGTATATGTGCCTGAAAGAGCTATGTTGAATGCCTTGACAGGAGAATATGTCATGGTGAAATATCCATATGTGTCGGGAGTGCGAAACATCCTTTTCTCTTTGTCCACACCACCATTGTCCCATGAGCGCGACTCTTTGTATTGGGCACGCTGCATGGTCATGCCAGCTTGCAGTTGCCATTTGTTGCGCCATGCCAGTTTGCCTTCAAGGGTAATACCATAAACCTTGGCGCCCGTTTCATTGCCGCGCTCCAGTATGATAACACCATTATCAATGCCAATCTCAGTTAGTGCAAACACATCGCTGATATCGGTATAGAACCCCTCAACGAGCAGGTTTCCCTGCCAATTGCCCCAACTGTGGTATATATCCGCCGAAAGGCTAAGACTTTGTGATTTCTCCTCTTCCAGATTGTCGGCAAGACGAATCATCGACACTGTACCGCCAACGTTTTCTATGTGTAGGTCCTCATCGAAAGCCTGTGGTGCGCGGAAACCGAACGAATAGCTTGCGCGTAGATTAATATCCTTGGTGGGATTGAAACGCAGGTTGGCGCGCGGACTGAACACGGGTTTGTCGAGCATGCTATGTTTGTCGAGACGTCCGCCGATGAGCAGCCCCCATCTGTCGTTTTTCCATTCGTTTTGCGCAAAGACACTACTTATCTTGGCCTTTTGCGATATGAACCTATTGTAGCCGCTTTGCGAGTCATCAAGATTGTCCTGGCTGTATTCTATTCCCGCAGTAAGGTCGGCTGGCATGAAGAGGCACTTGTCTGAATGATATACGTATTGCGATCCAATCACGAAGGTTAAATCCTTGGTGGCGCCATAAGCATTAGGGTCTTGTCCGCCGCCGTAATAACTTTCGCGGTCTATATGCTGAGCCGAAGCAAATGCACTTAGGCGGTGATTGCCATCGGGGCTATAGAGGTTGAAGCATATTCCGCCGGTGTTGATACTGTGCTGCACTTGCTCGGCAATGTCTGCCTCATGCGGTTGCAAGCTTAGTTTGTTGCCACCCCTTCTGTATTCCTGCAGATGGTGATATTCGAAGGAAAGTTTAGAATAGTTGCTTGTCTTGATATACGAGCGCATGCCCAGTGTTTGGCTTTTCATCTCGGGCAGCTCGGTATATCCATCGCCGTTATAGTCATATCCCGCTCTTTCTCTGTTTTGTCCGAATATGGCTATGCCCTTCTTGTTATCGTCAGTAACCATAGAAGCATTGAGCATGGTGATATTGTCAAAAGCTTTGCCACCGCCTATGCCTGTGATGGTATGTGATATTTCAGCGGCATTTCTTGTGGGTTCCTTAGTGATGATATTGATGGTGCCGGCAATGGCAGACGAACCGAAAAGTGCCGACCCACCGCCGCGCATCACCTCCACGCGGTCTATCATGTTGGTTGGAATCTGTTCAAGTCCATATACTCCCGAGAGAGCCGTGAAGATGGGCCGTGAGTCTATGAGAATCTGGGTGTAGGGACCATCGAGCCCATTGATGCGCACCTGCTGGAATCCGCAGTTCTGGCAGTTGTTCTCTACCCTTACACCAGGCTGGAAATTGAGTCCCTGTGCCAGGTTGCAGGAGTTGGTGTGTTCAAAGGTTTTCATGCTCATCACGTTTACTAAAGTGGGAGCCATACGGCGTGTGGTCTCGCTTCTGTTGGCCGAAACCACCACACCGTCAAGAGAAATAAGGTCTTCTTCTATCTCAAACTTTATCTCTTGTGTCTCGGCTTTTCTGATGGTCACCTGCTGTGTGATTGTTTTGTATCCCACTGCCGACACCTCCAATGTAAATGAGCCCACAGGCAGATTGACCAGCTGATAATGCCCAGTAGCATCAGTGGTGGTGCCAATGGTGGTTCCCTTGATCATTACGGTTATGAAGGGGAGATGTTCCTTGGTGTGCTTGTCTATCACGTGTCCAACGATATTGGCGTCGGAGTCTTTGGTTGGTATCTCATGAGTATAAGCCAGTTGCGGAAGCAATACAATGATTGCTCCCAATATATATGAATATATCGGTTTCATAAATTTTGATTATTTGGTTTGAATACTAACGTATGCTCCCTGCCGTTTTAGACGAGGAGTAATGTAACACTCTGTGGAGGCAATGAAGTAGACAACCACAGGATAATTATTCAAACCATTGCAGGGGGAGCACGTAGGGAGAAATGGCGGAGCAATGCAGCCTTAAGGTGCTCAACGGGAGGCACCATGCGCAGCATGCCTATCAGTGGCAATGCCAGTGAGGGGATAACAGGCAGTGTGCAATCGCCGTAAGACACAATCTTCGACAGGAAGAAGATGGTCTCAAAAATAGTTTGCGGATGGGTATGGTCACCTTTATGTATATGGCTATGGACAATAATCACACCGTTTACCACATGTTTATGGGTAAACAGGGTGATACTTCCGAAGTGAACTGCAAACAGCAGCAGAAAGAAATAGCGGAAGAACCTAAGATGTCTTTTTTCTTTTGTCAATACTTTGATGACCAGAAATGTTTATTCTGAAATAATCTCTTTCACCTTATTAAATATACGCACGGGAGGAATGGACTCTATGCACGCATAGTCGCCACGAGAGCAGGGCTTGTTGCCATAGATGCTGCATGGGCGGCATGGCATGTCCTGCTGAATGGCATTATCCTCAGACTGCCCCCATCCCATAAATCCCGCACAGGGATGGGTGGCACCCCAGATGCTCACCACAGGAATGGCAACAAGAGAGGCGAGATGCGTGTTGGCGCTGTCCATGGAAATCATCACATCAAGATGGCTCATGATAATGAGTTCTTGATGAAGACTCTCGGTATGCTGGTATACCGCCAGGCAGCAGCTTGACTCGGCTGTCCAGCGGTCAAAGACGGAACGCTCATGAGGACCGTTGCCGAAGAGGAAGATGCGGGCGTGAGGGTAATGATTGATGATCATGGTGATAGCCTCCCACATGCGCTTGGGCGGATAACTCTTGCCCCTATGAGCGGCAAAGGGAGCTACTCCTATCCATTGCTCATACGATTTCTTGGGTCCTATGGCGGCAGGTAGCAGGTTGAGATTGCCACCCTCGGCAGGGAAGAGGGAGTGGAACTGGGGAGTAACAGTAAATCCCAGTTTGGCCAATGCCTCCACATAGCAGTCTGTTGGCGATGGTAGCATGACAAGCTCACGGCGCGATGATGACAGGAGATGCCGACGTTCGCTGCGGTGCTTGTCTACATGCACAACACGGCAGCCACTAAGGCAGAAGCGAAGGCGAAGCCATCGCGACCTAAGCACATCATGGAAGTCGGCCACGGCGGTGAAATGCTTGGCTGCAAGGCGGCGGAAAAGGGTGTTGAGTCCTTTGAAACCACGATACTCCATCTTGAGGTCTGCCTCCATAAAACCCACGTTGGGTGCCAGGTCCTCAAAGAAAGCCCTAGCGAAAGGGCGACTGAGCACCGTAATACGCATGTCAGGGTATGCCAATGCCAGCGACCTGATAACGGGCACTGTCATGGCCACATCTCCTAATGCCGAGAAGCGCATGATAAGCAGATGGGGGCGTCTCATTTCTGTTTGTACAATACAGGATTGGTGGCTGGGTCGTTATACATCTTCATCTGACGATACACTTTCATGTATATCTTGCCAGCGGCAATATCCTCAAGCAACTGCAGGATGGCGGTGCTCAGGTCGTGCTGCTGCTCAATGAGAATGGCCAAACGGGCGGCGCAACGCTCCTTATGCTCGGCGGTGGCATCTTTGCGGTCTACCTGCTCCTGCATGTGGTATATCTTGAGCGCAAGGATGGAAAGGCGGTCTATAGCCCAAGCTGGACTCTCGGTGTTGAGGCGGGCATCGATATTTGGCTTCACGTCGCTATACTGTTGGCGGAAGTAGGTGTCGATGTTTTCCACTAAGTCTGTGCGGTCTTGATTGCTGCGGTCTATACGTCTCTTGATGGCGAGTGCTTCGAGAGGATCGATATATGGGTCGCGGATAATATCTTCAAGATGCCACTGCACGGTGTCTATCCAGCATTTTGTATAGAGGATGTGGTCTATCGAATCCCTTTGGTATGGATTATTGATAGGTGTGTCTACACAATCCGTGAGATGATAGTCGCGGATGGCTTGATTGAAGATGCTGTTACATTGTTCTGTAAATGTCATTATATATATATTTATATGAATATTTGATTTGCAAATCTAATTAATCTTTTTCAATTATCCAACATTTTCTCCATTTTTTCTCATTGCAACCATGTTTTTTGGAGTCTTTTTATTACTTTTGCACTGATGAAAATAGTTGTAGACGATAAAATACCCTATATAAGGGACGCTGTGGAGGCCATTGCCGACGAGGTGGTGTATAAGAAAGGAACCAACATCTCGGCAGAGGATGTAAGGGATGCCGATGCCCTGATAGTGAGAACCCGTACCCGTTGCGACCGCCAGTTGCTTGAGGGTAGCAAGGTTAGGATGGTGGCCACGGCCACTATCGGTTATGACCATATAGACACCGCTTATATGGAAGAGGCAGGCATAAGTTGGGTGAACTGTCCGGGATGCAATGCTGGGTCGGTGAGGCAATATGTGGAGAGTGCACTGTTGGTATTGTCGGAGCATTTATCGCTGCCCCTCGACAGCCGCATCACATTGGGAATAGTGGGTTGCGGTCATGTGGGACAGAAGGTAAGGGAGATGGCACAGTCAATGGGACTGAGTATTATGGTGTCTGACCCTCCAAAGGGAATAGCCGATGGTGTGACCATGGCAGACATGGCCGAAAAGGCAGACATCATCTCCTTTCATGTGCCCCTGACCATCACGGGAGAGCATGCCACATGGCATTTGGCCAATGAGAAATGGTTTAAGAGCCTGAAGCGGCAACCCATCATCATCAATACCAGCAGGGGAGAGGTGGTAGATAACGATGCACTGCTTGATGCCATGCAGTCTGGACTAGTGAGACAGGCCGTGATAGACACATGGGAGCACGAGCCCGATATTAACCGCCAACTCCTCGACAAGGTTATTATAGGCACACCGCATATAGCGGGATATTCGGCAGATGGAAAAGTAAATGCCGACAACATGGTGATGGAAGCAATATGCAATTTCTTTAAGTTAGAGCTACCGCCGATTATTGTGCCACCATCGCTACCGGAGGATTTTGCCTATGATGGCACTTCGCTGTCGCTCTACAATCCATTGGAGGATAGCCAAAGACTCAAGTTGCATCCCGAAGATTTCGAATCTCTAAGGGGTGATTATCCGCTTAGAAGAGAGGTCATAGGGTCAAAATAACACGAAATAATGCACAATATACATGTAATTGTGCAAATTATGGTCATTTTTTTATCAAAACATTTGCCCAAGTGAATAAATTTTTGTTACTTTGCACCCGAATTTTGAAACAAGAAATCATTATTAACAATTTAAAGTATTAAATCATGTCAGAAATTGAAGCAAAAGTAAAGGCAATCATCGTAGACAAACTCGGTGTTGATGAGGCAGAAGTTAAGCCAGAAGCAAGTTTTACAAACGATCTTGGTGCAGACTCTCTTGACACCGTAGAGTTGATCATGGAGTTTGAGAAGGAGTTCGGTGTCTCTATTCCAGATGATCAGGCTGAGAAGATCGGTACTGTAGGTGATGCCATCTCTTATATAGAGAATAACAAGTAACATTTTCTGCGTTTGGCGTTTGATGGTTGCTGACGGCATTGGGGTTTCCCTTTGCTGCAATAGCAACGTCAAACGCTAAATTTTTTCGATTAATCATGGAATTAAAAAGAGTAGTTGTAACAGGTCTCGGCGCTGTTACCCCAGTGGGAAACAATCCTGAGGAAACCTGGAATAATCTTGTAAACGGAGTAAGCGGTGCTGCTCCCATTACATTGTTTGACGCCACCAACTTCAAAACACAGTTTGCCTGTGAGGTGAAAGGACTCAACATTAACGAATATATCGATCGCAAGGAAGCACGTAAGATGGACCGCTATACCCAGTTGGCTTTCATCTCTGCCATCCAGGCTGTGAAAGATAGCGGTATGGACCTTGAGACCATCGACAAGAATCGCATCGGTGTAGTGTTTGGTGTAGGTATCGGCGGTATCAAGACATTCGAAGACGAAGTTAAATATTTCGCCCTGCATGAGGCAGATGGACCAAAGTTTAACCCATTCTTCATTCCAAAGATGATTGCCGACATCGCAGCAGGCCAGATTTCTATACATTTCGGTTTCCACGGTCCTAACTATACCACCACATCTGCATGTGCATCTTCAAGCAATGCAATTGCAGATGCCTTCAACTTGATTAGACTCGGCAAGGCCGACATGATTCTGAGCGGTGGTGCCGAGGCTGCCGTGTGCCCAGTGGGTGTAGGTGGTTTCAATGCCATGCATGCACTCTCAACACGCAATGACGATCCATCACGCGCTTCTCGTCCATTCAGTGCTTCACGTGACGGATTTATCATGGGTGAGGGTGCAGGATGTCTCATTCTGGAAGAACTGGAGCATGCCAAGGCACGTGGAGCCAAGATATATGCCGAGATGGTGGGCGAGGGTGCTAGCGCTGATGCTTATCATATTACTGCCTCTCATCCCGAGGGACTGGGTGCAAGACTCGTTATGGAGCGCGCCTTGGCTGATGCTGGACTCAAACCTGAGGATGTCGACTATATCAATGTGCATGGTACTTCCACACATGTGGGAGACATCTCTGAGGCCAAGGCTATCAAGCAGGTATTCGGCGATGCTGCATTCAAACTGAATATCAGTTCAACCAAGTCTATGACAGGACACCTGCTCGGTGCTGCAGGAGCCGTAGAGGCCATGGCCACAGTATTGGCTGTAAAGAATGATATCGTGCCTCCAACCATCAACCACGAGGAGGGAGACAATGATGAGGAGATAGACTATAATCTCAACTTCACATTCAACAAGGCGCAGAAGCGCGAGGTGAGAGCTGCCATCAGCAACACCTTCGGATTCGGTGGCCACAATGCATGTGTAGTGTTTAAAAAATATGCTGAATAATATTTTTTTCGATCGTATAAAGCTCCCTTTCCGCAAGGAGAAGGAGCTTTATATTTCTTTATATAACATACTCGGCTTCTATCCGAGAAAGATTGAGTACTATAAGCTGGCTCTCATGCACAAAAGCGTGGCGAAAAGGTCAGCCAAGGGCAAGCCACTCAATAACGAAAGATTGGAATTTCTCGGAGATGCTATACTCGACGCCGTTGTGGGCGATATCGTATACAGACATTTTGAAGGCAAACGTGAGGGATTCCTTACCAACACTAGAAGTAAACTGGTGCAGAGAGACACACTGAATAAACTGGCACAGGAGATGGGTATAGATAGGCTCATCATGTCGTCGGGACACTCCAATTCACATAATAGCTACATGAGCGGCAATGCTTTTGAGGCACTTGTAGGCGCCATATATCTCGATAGGGGATACATGGCGTGTATGGGATTTATGCAGAAGAGAATACTCTCCAAACTCATCAATATTGACAAGGTGGCATATAAAGAAGTGAATTTTAAGAGCAAACTCATCGAATGGAGTCAGAAAAACAGGGTCAACATTGAATTCAAATTGCTTAAGCAGTCTAAAGAAGACAGCGGAAGTCCCGTATTTGCATATCAGGTGATGATAGAGGGACTCGAAGCGGGTATGGGCACGGGCTATTCAAAGAAGGAGAGTCAGCAGGCTGCTGCAAAGGATACACTGAGAAAACTGAAGCGTGAACCACAGTTTGTTGACAGTGTCTTTGCTGCTAAGGGCAACAGAACAAAGATGGAGGAGCAACCTGTGGCTATAGTGCCTGAGATAGAGCACCCCGTTGTGGTTGTCAATGCCAACAATACCCAGGATAATGCTGCCAAATGCAATGTTAAGAGCAAGAAATCTGTAAATGCCAAAGATGCAGAGGGTAACGATGATGCAAATGCCATGTTTGACTTCTCAGACATATCGGTGAAACCACAGCGCATGAGCCGAGAGGAGATTATTGCTGCTGCCGAGGCAGAAGCATTCCAATAAGTCAACGAACTAAAGGATTGAGAAACAATGAGTATAACGCAAATAGCAGGAAAATTTTTTGTGCCTAGGCAGAAGGAACTGGAAAAGCACTTCAGCCAGCCAGAGGAACTACAGCACAGGGTGCTGGCGAGGCTTATGGCAGCTGCTGCCGATACTGAATATGGCAGGGATCATCTCTTCGGTTCGGTGAACAACTATGAACAGTTTGCCGCCAACTGTCCTGTCAACTCCTATGAGGATCTTAAGGATTTTATAGACCGCATGAGGCACGGAGAGAGCGACGTGCTTTGGAAAGGAAAGGTGAGATGGTATGCCAAATCATCGGGCACCACCAATGACAAAAGCAAGTTTATTCCCGTGAGTGCCGATGGACTCAAGGATACTCACTATCAGGGTGGCAAGGATGCTGTGGCATATTATCTTGACAACAATCCAAAAAGCAGACTCTTCGACGGTAGGGCACTGATCTTAGGAGGTAGCCATTCGCCTAATTATAATGTGGCCAACAGTCTGGTTGGCGATCTCAGCGCCATACTTATAGAGAATATCAATCCCATGGCCAACCTTGTGAGGGTGCCAAAGAAACAGACTGCACTGCTCTCAGACTTTGAGGTGAAGCGCGACCGCATAGCTCGTGAAACCATTGGAAAGAATGTAACCAATATTAGTGGTGTGCCCTCGTGGATGATGTCTGTGCTTTCCAGAGTTATGGAACTCACGGGCAAGACCCATCTTGAGGAGGTGTGGCCAAACCTGGAGGTATTCTTCCATGGAGGTGTGGCATTTGAACCATATCGTAAACAGTATGAGCAACTCATCACATCTCCAAAGATGCATTATCAGGAAACATATAACGCAAGCGAAGGATTCTTTGGCATACAAAACGACCCTGCCGATAGATCCATGATGCTCATGCTCGACTATGGAGTCTTTTATGAGTTTATACCCATGGATGAGTTTGGCAAAGACAATCCTACTGTCATACCGTTGTGGGGAGTGGAGACAGGGTGCAATTATGCTATGGTCATATCCACATCATGCGGATTGTGGAGGTATGTGATTGGAGATACAGTAAAGTTCACATCCACTAAACCATACAAGTTTGTAATCACAGGACGCACCAAGCATTTCATCAATGCCTTCGGTGAGGAACTCATAGTGGACAATGCCGACAAAGCCCTGACATACGTATGCAATGAGACAGGAGCTGCTGTGGCTGATTATACCGCAGCACCTGTGTTTATGGACAATAATGCAAAATGCAGACACCAGTGGCTTATAGACTTTGCCGTGGAACCTAAGGATATAAGCACCTTTGCCACATTGCTCGACAAGAGATTGCAGCAACTCAACTCAGACTATGAAGCCAAGAGATACAAGGATATAACACTGCAACCACTTGAGATAGTGGTGACCCGCAGAGGCTTGTTTGACGAATGGCTCAAAATGAAAGGAAAGTTGGGCGGACAGCATAAGGTGCCAAGACTAAGCAACAGCAGAGAGATAATCGAACAGTTGTTGACATTAAATTCACGTGGATGACCAAAAGGATTGGATATCTGGTTTTTTCAGCACTGATACTCATTCTTATAGTATCGTGCGCAAGAATGGGACAACCCGATGGCGGATGGTATGACGACACGCCTCCGCGCATATTGTCTTCATCTCCTGCTGACAAAGCTACGGGGGTGGACAGGAGAAAGATTACCATCTCTTTTGATGAATTCGTGAAACTCGAAGACGCTACAAACAAAGTGGTAGTATCGCCGCCGCAACTAGAAACTCCCGAGATAAAAACACAGGGAAAGAAAATTGTTGTGGAACTCAAAGATTCACTCAAGGATAACACCACCTATACCGTTGACTTTGCTGATGCCATTACCGACAACAACGAAGGTAATCCCATGGGCAGTTACACATACTGTTTTTCTACAGGTGAACAGATAGACACACTTGAAGTGGCTGGTATAGTGCTGGATGCTTCCAACCTCGAACCTATTAAGGGTATTATGGTGGGACTTTATGACGATCTCAGCGATACGGCCTTCACCACAAAACCCATGGTGAGAGTGGCACGCACAGACAGTAGAGGGCGCTTCGTGATCAAGGGCGTGGCTACAGGGAAATACCGCGTGTATGCACTGCAGGATGCCGACGGCAACTATGTATACAACCAAAAGAGTGAGATGGTGGCATTCAGCCATGATATTTTTATACCTGAGGCCAGAGCAGACGTGAGACAGGATACGGTGTGGAGAGACTCGCTACGTATTGACTCCATAGTGATGACAGGATATACCCATTTCTACCCTGACAAGATAACACTCATGGCATTTGTGCCCGAGACTACCGACCGCTATCTGATAAAAACAGAAAGAAAAGAGGCCGACAGGATAGAGGTGTTCTTTAGCAACAGGAGCAACCTTCTGCCACGTTTGAGGGGACTGAACTTCAATTCTGACAATGCACTGATTGCAGAATGGTCGGCAAAGAAAGATACTGTGACTTATTGGATTGCAGATACTGCATTGGTGAATATCGACTCTTTGGAAGTTGAGATGACATATCTTGCCACTGATACCAACGGAGTGATGGTTACCAATATAGATACTATGATGATAGTGCCAAAGGTGGCATCTGAAAAGAGACGAAAACTCAAAGAAAAGGAGATAGAGAAATGGATGAAAGAGCAGGAGAAAGCCAAAAAGAAAGGCCTTCCATACGACTCGATTATGCCGATGGCTCCTTTGGATGTTAAGATAAAGATCCCATCATCCATGTCGCCGATGAAGAATGTCAATATCACTCTGGGCACTCCTCCCGCACGCTTTGATACCACTGCCATTCATCTCTATTCAAAGATCGACAGCCTATGGTATCGTTCTCGTTTCGTGATTGAGGCAGATTCCAACTCAGTGCGTAATTATACCCTGAAGGCAGAATGGCGTCCGGGAGTGGAATATAGCCTCGAGATTGACTCGGCTGCCATTGAAGATATCTATGGACATGTGTCGGGACCCATCAAAAACGGTATAAGGGTGAAGAGTGATGATGACTTCAGTTCGCTTACTGTAACCATATCAGGATTGGTAGACTCATGCATTGTGCTGCAACTGCTAAACTCGGCAGATGCCGTGGTTAGAGAGACAACAGTAGAGAATGGCAGTGCCGAATTCTATTACCTCAATCCCGGCACATACTATATGAGGGCTTTCGTAGACGCTAATGGCAATGGATTATGGGATACTGGCAATTATTATGCTGATCTGCAGCCCGAAAGGGTTTATTATAACCCTACTGCCGTGGAATGCAAGGCCAAGTGGGATGTGACACACAACTGGAACCCCGCAGCAAAAGATACAGATGTACAGAAACCAACAGCCATAAAGAAACAAAAGGGCGACTCAAAGGGTAAGATGAGAAGAAACAGAAACCTTGAGAGGGCAAAGCAAAAGGGCATAACCTATGTGCCTGGTGCAAGATAATAATAGTAACCACAAAACAGAACCTATTATGATTGGAATCAAGAAAATTATGGTCTTGGCAGTGATGGTTTTTTCAGGCATGACTGCCGCCAACGCTCAGTGCGGCATTGAAAACAAAGCATTCAAAGAAGGTGAGTTTTTGTATTATGACCTGTATTTCAACTGGAAGTTTGTATGGGTGAAAGTGGGAACTGCCAGTATGAATACCGTAGGGTCAAAATATAATGGGAAAAAGGCATATAAAACCAGTCTAATAACACGTGGCAACAATAAACTCGACAAGGTGTTTACAATGAGAGACACCCTGGTGTCGTATTGCGATACTGAACTCTCGCCATTGTATTTCAGAAAGGGAGCTCTGGAGGGCAAGAGGTATTATGTGGATGAACTGTGGTATAGTTATCCCAACGGCAACTGCCATCTCAAGCAACATAGGCTGGAGCATACGGGTCACCATTTCTATAAGGAGTCTGAATATAAGGACTGCGTATATGATATGATGAGCATATTTCTGAGAGCAAGAAATTTTGATGCCTCAAAATTTAAGAAGGGACAGAACATTCCCATGCCTATCAGCGATGCCAAACATCTGTCTAACTCATGGCTCAAATACCGCGGTAAGGAAACTTTCAAGATGGAAGGAACCAACTCCAAATACCGTTGCCTTGTCTTCTCGTTCATAGAACGTGAGAATGGCAAGAACCACGAACTCATACGTTTCTATATCACTGATGATGCCAACCATATACCGATGAGGCTCGACATGTTTCTCAGTTTCGGTTCGGCCAAGGCTTTCCTCAAGGGATATACAGGCGTAAGAAATCCTATAACCTCAAAGGTTAATTAGTCTTTCTATCTACTTGCTTTTCTGCGATATAGATATTCGGCTGTTTGCATCATGGCAAATGAATATTTGCGCAACTGTTGATAGGCTGGTGCGCTGGTATTGTTGTCATTGACTTGTTGTCCCGATGCTGAGATGCGATAGCAGAGTGTGCGTTGCTGGTTGGGGTAATGCACGAAGAGATGTGATGAGTCGCGCGCCACTATCTGATCGTCGGCACTATAGAAAACCATTTGTCGTGGTTTGTGTATGATGTCTTGTCCAAACCCATTATAGTCATAACTGATGCCCATGAGCGAGAGTAAGGTAGGCATGAGGTCTACTTGTGTAGCAAGTCTGTCTATGGTGGAGGGCTCGATGCCATGGCCAAGGATGATCATAGGTACATGGTTATAACTGTCAGGTAGTTCGCTGTTGCTGTTGCCAGCCCGTTTGCCGTGGTCGCCGAGCATCACAAATATCGTGTTGTCATACCATTTCTGTTTGCGAGCCTCTGAGAGAAAATGTCCTATGCACCAGTCTGCATATTCCATTATCTTCTCTTCATCATCCTTTGACTTGGCCTTAAACCAGTCGGGTATCACGTAAGGAGGGTGATTGCTTACTGTGAGCAATGTGGCCATGAAAGGCTTATTGTGTGAGGCAACCTCGTTTATCTTGTCTAGACCATATGAGAAAAGGAAATGGTCGGGCACACCAAAGGAGTTGACAACCTCATTAGACGGATAGTCCTCTTGTGAGTATACTTCATCAAAGCCATTGGTCTTGAAGAATGCCTGCATATTATCATACTGCGACTCGTGGGTCATGAAAAACATGGTATGATAACCCTGCGATTTCAATATTGTGGGCAGGCCATCGCGCCTTGCTGTCACAGTGCCTTTCATTAGGTTGCGCTTCATCATGGCTGGAAAGGAATAGAGTGATGCCGTGATGCCATGGTTGGTATGGATGCCTGCCGAATAGCATTGTGAGAAGAAAAGACCGCAGTGGGAAAGGCTGTCAATATTGGGCGTGAGGCGCTTGTTCACGAGGTTGGCAGACATTGACTCCATGAGGATGACTACCACATTGCGTCGGTGTGGGAGAGTGGTAGAATCGGCAACTGCGGTTATATGGCGACGCAGTAGTTGGGTAGAATCATTCACATCACCTTGAATGCCCAGATAAGAACGGCACAGAGAGATGGCTTCGGGATAGGGCATAAGATGCAATTCACGGTTTTCCTTGCGCATGTCGTCGAGCACACTGGTAAGCAGGTTGAAGGCTGGAGCTATGCCCAACTGATTGAGGAAAGGATTGTCACAATAGTATGCCTCGCTTACTTTTATCGGGTTGTAGCCTATTCTGCCTCGGATTCCGAAGATGCAAAGACCGATGAGGCTCAATGAGGTCAGCAGCAATGCCGACACAGTGCGTATATTACCCTTGTGGTTGCATGACGTATTATGGATGATATGATTAAAATGCCTCATGCAGGCAAAGATTAGGATGCAATAAACTGCTGACACAACCATAAAGATAATGATATAGATTATCCACGATACTTCACCAAAAACCATACCTGCGGTGGTGCGAGCATAGCCAAACCATTCAAAGATGCTCGAATTGATGGGGCGAGAGAAATACTCATAATAAGGAATATTGGCTGCTGATGTCGCAAACACCACTGTTGCAAATATTGAATACCATATTGTAGCAGTGCGCCGCAACCAGAGTGGTGAGGCACCAAGGGCAGCAGATAGGATGAGCACTGCCAGCGGAAGGATGGTGATATAGCAGCATACCACATTGTCGAACCATATCCCATGTATGAAAGCTCCCCATGCGCCACTGTCGTTATGACCAATCATGTGGTGCAAGGCGATGAACTGAACGAGTCGGAATGCCGACAGAAACAAAAGGGTGATGGCATGAAGACTTATAGCAAAAGCCAATGTATTGCGGAATAATCTCATATCTTTATTGTATTTTGATGGCAAAGGTAAGTATTTTAGGCCAATTGAGAGAAGTGAATATAATTTTATTTTCTTAAAATGGGAAAAAACATTATCTTTGCATTCGAAAAAGTATAATAAAGTACTATAGCGGATATTTTTATCAGCAAACAGCATATTGATGAGCAGAATAATTATGTACCTAATACTGGCATTGGCCTTGTTTTCGTTGTCATATGCCATCTTCTTGCGTTACAACAGAGGTTTGGCACGCAACTCACGCGGACAGCAGTTCCGGCGCTATCTTGTGGCATCATTATTGGCATCCCTGCCTAGCACTATATCCTTGGAATCGTCATGGGCTATGGCTGTAATTGCCGTTACGGCGGTGTTGTGGATGGTCACATATAATATCCTGTATGACAAAACACACCGCAAGAGCAGTCCCGACTATGATAATCATATGGATATAGCATTTGGTATATATCTGTTTGGATGGTTGTCGTGTCTTGGTGCGATTATGGCAGGCTGCGGCGTGGCAGGAACTGTTGTTATGACCATTGTTGAGGTGCTTTTGCTTGTGTTGCCCTTGGTTCAGATAATGTATTATCTCATATATAAGGTGTGCGTGGATGCCAATGGTATGCAGGTGGTGCAGGAAACCAACTATAATGAAGTGATAGAATATATCAAATCATTCAAATCCTATAAGGTGGTGATGATTACCATGGCTACCTTGCTTGCCGTGGCCATGATGACAATTGCCAATATCCAGATTTCAGGCAATAATCTGCTGACACCCCACAGCACCCATGAATGGGCGGCATTGGCGGTGGTGGTGGCATTGCTGATATTTTTCTCCATATACATCTGGAAGATTAGCCACGGACTATTTGTTCGCACGGGAATAGTGATTTTGTATAATGATATACTCGAATACAGAAAGAGCAACAAGGCATATAAGGAAGGAAGAGCGCAGAGATTGAAGTCGCTTGCTGTAAGCCAGCCTGAGGCTCCCGTGCCACATCCCCATACCATTGTGATGGTGATAGGCGAGTCGGCATGCAGGGATTACATGGATCTTTACCGCAAGCAGGATTTCCCAACCACTCCATGGCAGTCGGATATGAATGCCGGTGATGACCGTTTCATACTTTTCAGCCAAGCCTATTCTTGTGCCATGCAGACAGTGCCGTCGCTTGAAAGGGCGCTGACTGAGTGCAACCAGTATAACGACAAGGACTTCGTTACTGCCTGCTCAATTGTGGACATAGCCCACAAGGCAGGATATAGGGTTCATTGGTATAGCAACCAGGGGCATTTGGGATGTGCAGATACACCTGTAACACTGGTGGCAGAAACTTCAGATGTGGCAAAGTGGACCAAGCAAGAACTGAACAAGGTGCAGTATGACCAATCGTTGCTTGAATTTATGGATGAACTCAATCCAGAGGTCAATAACCTGCTGGTTCTGCATCTCAAGGGAAATCATTTCAACTACAGCAACCGCTATCCAGAGTATTATGCACAAGCCAATGGACTTGCCAGTGGAGATGATGTGGTGACTTACAAGAACTCAATACACTATAATGACCATATACTAAAATCCATATATGATTATGCACGGCAGAAACTAAATATGGCTGCCATGGTTTATTTCTCTGACCATGGAGCCATTCCCTACATGAGGCGCTCACCGCGATTTCTTGGTTTTGGCATGGTCAGAATTCCTTTATGGGTATGGCTCTCAGAAGAATATGCAACCATCCATAGTGATGTGTTTCAGGCATTGAAAGACAATAAAGACAAGAGTTTTACCAATGATTTGATTTATGAACTGATGTGTGGGCTGATGTGCATACAATCTGAGCATTACGACACGACAGCAAGCATTGCCAGCAACCAATATCGCTATACTAAAGAGATGATGACCACTTACGACGGAAGGATAAAACTAACCGACGACAAGGAAGGGTGATATCTGCTGATAACGAGGAATGAAGCCTGTAGGTATTGATGAATGGATGCGTTTTATAGTTCGAGTTTGAATTCTATGGTGCGCTTGCGCATATACCGTTTCCAGAACTTACGGCGCTCATCCATTACAGCCTCAAGGCATTGGCTGGCATTGGCTCCTCTCAGATTGGCATATTCTTCTACCATGAGTTGTATGAAACGCTTAGGTCCCCACAGTCTTGAGAAATTCCTACTGCCCATGAGGGCTGACACTTTGCCGAAATACATTCTGTTGATATCTACTACAGAAAAGTTGTAATGCCCTTGTCTGTCTTTCTCCCAAAGAATATTGCCAGGAGAGAAGTCGCGATGCAAGAAACCCTTGTCATGCATGGAAGCAGCAAAGGCTGCCAGAGCCTTACCCAACGGTTCATAGTCTGATGGATGGGCATCCCCCAACTCATAAAGTCTGTGACTGTATGGACATTGTATGCTTATGTAGTATGAATATCCCAAAATCCCTAATCTGCGGTCTTCTATGTATGCTACCGACTCAGGAGTCTCAATTTCGTTGTCAAGCAATATATTAGAATATTCGTATGCCCTTGCTCCCTTGGGTTTTCTGATGCCCGAAGAATATACAAAAGCATTTATCCATGTGGGTTTGTGATACCTCTTGACATTGAGTTTGATGCCATTGGGGGCGGTGATGGTTTTTATCATGTTTCGTCCGTTGTGAATCATCTCTCCGTCAGAAAGGATGAGGTTGGGGAGCGATATGATAAACTCGCTTATTTCGCTATATTTGGGATTGATGGTATATCTAAGCATTTTTATTCTATTTGTTGTAATCAACTACTTTGTCCTGTCTTGGATAAAATACCTTGGCCTGCGTTTCACCTCTGTGTATATCTTGCCAATGTATACGCCCACCACTCCAATGCCAGTTGTGATGATGCCGCCTATGAACCACATAGACACGAGCATTGATGTCCAGCCCTGGAGAGTCTTACCTGAGAAATGCTCATACAGGGCATAGATGATGATGCAAAAGGCCACCACGGTCATAGACAAACCTATAAACGTGATCCATTTGAGCGGTGCGTCAGAAAAGGAGGTGATGCCATCCACAGAGAATTTGAGCATCTTGGAAAACGGGTATTTAGACTCTCCAGCCTCTCTCTTTCGCCTGTCATAATAGACAAAAGCCTCATTAAACCCAAGCATCCTGACTATTCCTCTGAGATAAAGGTTTCGCTCTCCGTATTGCAGTAGTGCCCTCACGCTTCTGGCTGTCATCATCCTGAAATCGGCATGATTGAATACCGTCTCATTGTCCACTTTCTGCATGATACGATAGAAGAGCAGGGCAGAAGAACGCTTGAAGATGGTGTCGGTGGTGCGCTCTTTCCTCACTCCATACACAATGTCCTTGCCCTGTGCCACATGGCGAGCCATGTCAATGATGACAGTCTCATCGTCTTGCAGGTCTGCATCTATGGTAACCATGGCGTTGTAATGTTCTACGCAGGTCTCCAATCCAGCCCACAGTGCGTTTTGGTGTCCCTCGTTGTGTGAGAGCCGTATGCCATGCATGTTGGTATGCTCGGCTGAGAGTTGGCATATCAGACTCCATGTGTTGTCGCGGCTGCCGTCGTCTACAAACATCACATCAGTGTCGGCATCCACTTCTTGTTTCAATCTTTCGGTAAGCGCCACAATCCTTGGGGCTGTCAGTGGCAGCACCTCTTGTTCGTTATAGCATGGGATAATGATAGCAATCTTCATTGTTGTCTATATGGTGTCTTCGTTTTTTTTATGTCCTATGAATCTTATTGTCAGCAAAACATCTCCTGTTTGGTCTTTAGAGCATCTTTGTACACATCCATAAGTTTATCTGTGAGCAACTCGCGAGTGAAGAGTTGCTCATACTCATGTCCGCGATTAATCATCTCACGGCGCTTTTTTTCATCTGTCCATATCATGTCTATGGCGTTGGCCATGCCTTTATAGTCGTCAGGATCAACATAAATACTATGTGGGCCGCCAGCCTCCTCCAGACAAGAGCCCTTGCATCCTATGGCAGGCACACCGCAGCATAATGCTTCGAGCATGGGTATGCCAAAACCCTCTATGCGTGAAGGGTAGACAAATACTCTGGCCATGTGATAAAAGGATGGCAGATAATTGTATGTCACATTATGAAGAAAGAGCACTCTGGATTCAAGGTCATGGTCTTTGAGATATTGCTTTACCTTGTCGGTATAAGGCGTCTTCTTACCCACTACCACCACTTTGGCATCCTTTGCAACCATGCTATTTAATGCTTTGGCTATCAGCATGAGGTTTTTGCGCTCTTCTATGCTGCCTACATATAGGACAAAGTTATCAGGCAGTGAATATTTGCGCCTTGCTTCTTCCATCAGGGTTTTGTCGGCAGGTTGGCGGAAAGACTCATTGCATCCTTGGTATACAACCTTGATTTTTTCTGGTGCGATACCGTAATAATGGATAATCTCCTGCTTGGTAAACTCGCTTACGGCCACCACTACATCTGCATTGCGGCATGCACGATAGAATTTTTGATCATAAATCCATCTGTCTATCTGGTGGTAGTATTGTTTGCAATGCTTGAATATTAGGTCGTGGATGGTTACTATCTTCAGGCATTTTGATTTGGCTATGTTGAGTGGCAGTTCGTTGCTCAAGCCGTGGAAGATGTCAAGGTTCTCATGCTCTATATCGTCAGTTATATGCCATATTCGCCATAATGCACTGCACAATCTGGTGAAAGGAGTGTGTGGACAATGCTTTTCTGCCTTGTCGGCATTTGTTATCTCGTTTAGATGAGGTGATTTCTTTGAATTGGGAATATAGAGCAGATAGTCATTGTTGGGATAGCGGTCAATGAGCGAGTCTATGACAAATCGGCTATAGTTGCCAAGTCCGGTACCATTTTGTGCAGCCCTTTTGGCATCAAATCCTATTCTGATTTTCCCTTTTATGTCCATAGTGCTTTTGATATCCTTGTTGGGGTTAGATTCTTTTCTCTATTACCATTGCAGATTATTTGCTTTTCTCCATAACCTTCATGTTGCGAGCAAGTTGTTCTGTGCTGCTGGCTCCTACGAGTACGGAGGTGACCCCTTCTTGTTCCAATATCCATGCAAGAGCCCTTTCTGCGAGAGTCATGCCCTGAGCCTGTGCTTCCTGATTATAGGACCTAATGGTTTCGAGGAGTTGGTTTGTGAGCATGTCTGGTTTGAGAAACTTCCCTTTGGTCATGCGGCTTCCTTCAGGAATGCCGTTTATATATCTGTCGGTGAGCAATCCCTGAGCCAATGGCGAGAAAGAGATGAAGCCTATGCCCTCTTGGTGGCACAACTGCAATATTCCCTCATCCATGGGAGCATGGTCAAGCATGTTGAGCCTGCCTTGATAGATGAGCAACGGAGTGTCGTGGTTGCGCAGATAGTTGATGGCATAGCGTGTGGCTTCCAGTGGCCATCGTGAGATGCCGAGATATAGGGCTTTACCACTCTTTACTATGTCTACCATTGCCTGCAGTGTTTCATCGAGAGGAGTGTCAGGATCGTATCTATGACTGTAGAAGAGGTCTACATAATCTAATTTCATTCTCTTGAGACTTTGGTCGAGGCTGGCAATGAGATACTTGCGTGATCCCCAGTTACCATAGGGTCCTGCCCACATGTCATATCCTGCTTTGGTACTAATGAAGAGTTCGTCGCGGTAAGGTCTGAGGTCTTCTTCCATAATCTTGCCCATGGTTTCTTCGGCACTACCATAGGGAGGACCATAGTTGTTGGCCAGATCAAGGTGAGTGATGCCGTGGTCAAAGGCATAACGGATAATGGAGCGTGAGCGCTCATAATCGTCCACTCCGCCGAAATTGTGCCATAATCCCAGACTTACTTCCGGTAGTAGTATACCGCTTCTGCCGCAGCGGCGGTATTTGATGCCGTTATCGTATCTCTGTTCGTCAGCGAAATACTTTTCCATAACAATGATATTTTGGTTGTAAATTTTGCTATATTATTGTTGTCATCCAACTGTATTATCCATTATTGGTCATGCTAATATCTGGCAGTTGTGCTATAGTTTTCTTATCAGGGTGAGACCATCTCGCAACGGCAGTATCACCTTTTCTACTCTTGTGTCGGCAGCTACAAGGTCGTTAAACCTCTCTATACCTTTAGTCTGTGGATCTTTGTCATAAGCATGGTCAATCACATGCCCATCCCAAAGGGTGTTGTCAGCGAGTATGAAACCGCCTTGCCTTACCACTTTAAGTGCCATCTCGTAAGTTTCGCAATAGGTACGCTTGTCGCCGTCTATGAATGCCATGTCGAAGGATATGCCCAGTCGTGGCGCTTCTGTGATGGCATCACCAATAATAAATTCAATCTTGGATGCCACTGGCGATTGTTCAATCCATTTGCGTGTAAAATCCTCCTGTTCGTCGTTAATCTCAAAGGTATATATCTTGCCGCCATCCCCTAATCCCTCAGCCATGCATATGGCACTATAACCGCTGAATGTGCCAACTTCGAGGATAGTATTGGGGTTTATCATTCTTACAAGCATCTTAAGCAGTCGCCCCTGCAGATGGCCGCTAGCCATCCTGCCATGTAGCATGTATATGTTTGTGGCTCGATAGAGGCGGTAGAGATAGTCGCCTTCGGGGTCGGAGTGATCGAGGATATACTTGTCAAGGGTCGATTCTGCCATGATATACCTGCTGTTAAAGGAATTATTGTGCTTTGCTTTTCTGTATGAGTGCCTCTATTGCCAATCGGTAAGAGTCGAGGCCAAATCCGCATATCACTCCCAGGCATGCGCTCGAAATGAAGGAGTGGTGTCTAAAATCCTCACGCTTGTTAACATTGGAGATGTGCACCTCCACCACATCGCAAGGTAGCGAGCGTATACAGTCATGTAGGGCTATGCTTGTGTGGGTATAGGCACCGGCATTGAGCACAATACCGTCTATATCATACCCCACCTCCTGCATTTTGTCTATCAGCAGACCCTCCACATTGCTCTGGTAGTAGTCTAATTCTATGTCAGGATAGGCATTTTTGAGCAGTTGGAGATAGGATTCAAACGTACTGTTGCCATATATGCCTGGCTCTCTTTTACCGAGCATATTGAGATTTGGACCGTTGATGATTTGTATTTTCATAATTATTTTTGTAACTTTGACGCCACAAAAATACAAAAATAAATGGAAACAAGCAAGAAAAAGACTATTAATAATACAATGGCGGCATATCTACGCTATCTAAAGCTGGAGCGCAATTATTCTCCGCATACCATAGAGGCCTACAACAGAGACATTATGAAGCTCAATTCTTTTCTTGTGCAAAAGAGCATAAGAATAGAAGAGGCATGCCTTGATAACCTGCGCGATTTTGCTGTCAGCCTTCATGATATAGGCATCGGCATGGTATCGCAATGTCGCATCCTAAGCGGCGTGAGGTCTTATTATCGCTTTCTCATGCTTGATGGATATAGGGATGATGACCCTTCGGAACTCCTCGAGTCGCCGCAAACAGGCAAACATCTGCCAGAAGTGCTCACTACGGATGAGGTGGATGCAATGGAAGACGCCATAGACCTGAGCAAATGGGAAGGTCATCGCAATAGGGCTATCATAGAGGTGCTCTTTTCGTGTGGTCTGCGGGTGAGTGAACTTGTGGGACTTCGTCTTGCCGACCTTTATCTCGATGAGCAGTATGTTAGGGTGAAAGGCAAGGGTATGAAAGAGCGTCTGGTGCCTATCTCCGAGAAGGCAATCAATGAACTGATGCTATGGTTTGCATGCCGCAGCGAGATGAATATCAAGGCAGGAGAGGAAGATTATGTGTTTCTCAATCGTCGTGGAGCACATCTCACACGTACTATGATACTTATCATGGTAAAGGCAGTAGCTGCAGAGGCTGGAATAAACAAAACGATTAGCCCGCACACTCTCCGCCATTCTTTTGCCACGGCATTGCTTGAAGGAGGCGCCGACCTGAGGGTCATACAAGAACTCCTCGGTCACGAATGTATAGACACCACAGAGATATATACACACCTCGATACCCAATTTCTGAGGTCCACAATTCTTAATCATCATCCCAGGAATATAAGGAAAGAATGAGCAAAACACATCGAATTATTAATCAAATACTTTGCTATATGGTCATTTGTGTTTAAAAAAATACAAAAATAATACATATATTATGTGTGATTTGGAAATAATATGTAACTTTGCAACCCAATTCGTAATAATACGATATCATGAATATAACAATTAAACCAAAGATAATTATGACATTAAAGAAATTATTTAGTTTTGTGGCTTTGATGGCTATGTCGGTTGTGGCTATGGCCCAAATGCCATCGGTTCCTGTTGACAATGCAGTAAGGATAGGTAAGCTGCCTAATGGCTTGACTTACTACATAAGGTACAATAACTGGCCTGAAAACAGAGCCGAGTTCTATATTGCACAAAAAGTGGGCTCGCTGCAGGAGGAGGAAGAGCAGAGAGGTTTGGCTCACTTCCTCGAGCATATGTGCTTCAATGGCACAAACCATTTCCCCGGCGACAACCTGTTGCGCTATTGTGAGTCTATAGGTGTAAAGTTCGGTCGCGACCTCAATGCCTATACCAGCATAGACCAAACCGTGTATAATATCTCAAATGTGCCAACAACACGCCAGTCAGCCCTTGACTCTTGTCTGCTTATCCTCCATGACTGGGCAGATGGACTCACTCTTGATCCCACAGAGATTGACAAGGAGCGTGGAGTAATACATGAGGAGTGGCGTATGCGTACCAGCGCTTCTACAAGAATGTTTGAGCGCAATCTGCCTATGCTCTATCCCAATAGTAAGTATGGATTGAGAATGCCTATCGGTTTGATGAGCGTTATCGACAACTTCAAATACCAAGTTTTGAGGGATTATTATGAAAAATGGTATCGCCCCGACAATCAAGGTATCATTGTAGTTGGTGATGTGGATGTAGACCATATAGAGGCTGAAATCAAGAGACTCTTCAGCGATATCAAGATGCCAGAGAATCCTGCCCCTGTTGTGCACGAGGCCGTGCCAGACAATACTGAACCTATCATCATCATCGATAAGGACAAGGAGCAGGATATGAATATTGTGGAGCTGGAAGTGAAATTTGACGTTATTCCAGACTCACTCAAGAACACTCCCGACTATATGGTCATAGAGTATTTGAAGAATACTGCTGTATCTATGCTCAACGACCGACTGAATGAACTCTCACAGAAGGCTGAATGCCCATTTGCGGCTGCTCAGGCCAATGTGGGCAATTATATATTTGCACGCACCAAGGGTTGTTTCACTGTTTATGCTCTGCCCAAAGACGGCAAGGCTGAAGAGACTCTCTCGGCAATCTATCGTGAGGTGCTCAGATTAACAAAACACGGTTTCACCGCCACTGAGTATTCACGTGCCAAGGCTAACGCCCTCAGTGCATGGGACAAGGCATACAGCAATAAGGACAAGAGATACAATGCCCAGTTCTGCAATCTGTATAAGAACCATTTCCTCGACAACGAGCCCATACCATCCATTGATGATGAATACCAGATGATGAAACAAATCATCCCAATGCTGCCACTTGATGTTCTTAATGGACTTATGACTGAGTTGATATCACAGACCGATACCAACCTTGTTGTTATCAACTTCAATACAGAGAAGGATGGAGTTGTCTATCCTACCAAAGAGGGTATGCTCAAGGCTATCAGAGATGTCAGAAATGAGACTATCCAGCCTTATGTAGACAATGTTAAGAACGAACCCCTCATTTCGCAGTTGCCCAAGAAAGGCAGTATCAAGAGCGAAAAGACCGACAACAAGTTTGGTTATACCGAGTTGACATTGTCTAATGGTGCTAAGGTGGTGCTCAAGAAAACTGACTACAAGAAAGATCAGGTGCTGGTAAGCATCGAGGGTCAGGGTGGTTCGTCGCTCTATGGTGAAAATGATTTCGTTAATCTGCAGTTGTTCGATGATGCTGTGGAGGCTAGTGGTTTGGGCACATTCTCAAATACCGAATTGCAGAAGGCTCTGGCTGGCAAGATGGTAAGCCTCGGCATGAGCCTCTCAACACGCAGGGTTGAACTGAATGGTACCACCACTCCTAATGATATGGAGACCCTCATGCAGCTCATCTATCTGTATTTCACCAAGATCAATCCAGACAACGAGTCGTTTGCTTCTATCATGAAGCAGTATGAACTGACATTGCAAAACAAGTCACTCACTCCTGAGTCGGCATTCTCTGACTCTATCACTGTTACCGCAGAGGGTCACAACCCGAGATTTACTCCTCTCACCGTGCAGAGTCTCTCAAAGGTTGACTATGCCCGCATTTTGCAGATTGCCAAGGAACAGACAGCCAATGCTGCTGCCTTCACTTTCACTATCGTTGGAAATTATGATGAGAATACCATACGTCCGCTTATTGAGCAGTATATAGCCTCTCTTCCATCTGCAAAGAAGGTTAAGAAGGGTCATGATGTGAAGACTCGTCCTGATGGCGTGGTAGTCAACAGTTTCCGCCGCAAGATGGAAACGCCTAAGTCTATCGCTCTCATGATATGGTGCAATGACAATATGAAATACAGTATGGAAACAAGCATAAAGGCCGACATCGTGGGACAGGTGCTTCAGATGATTTATCTCAAGAAGATTCGCGAGGATGCCAGCGCCGCTTATTCAGTATCTGCTGCTGCTGGTGCCAGACGTCTTGACGAAAAGCAGTCGGTTGTTCTTCAGGCCTACTGCCCAATGAAACCTGAGAAGGCCGAAGAGGCCCTTGCCATCATGCGTCAGGAGGTTAAGACTCTTGCTGAGACTTGCGATGCCGACATGCTTGCTAAGGTTAAGGAGTATATGCTCAAGAATATCGCTGACAAGGAAAAGACCAATGGCTATTGGGCTGGTGTCATCGGTACATGGCGCGATTATAATATTGATCTCAATAGCGGATACAAGGAGATGGTTGAGGCTCAGACCCCACAGACCATATCAGCATTCGTCAAGGAGTTTATCAAACCAGGCAACCGCATAGAAGTAGTGATGCTGCCCGAGGAGTAATCCTCGGCAGCACCTGCTGCACAATGCTTATATACTGCACTATACATATATTAAAATATAACATACATTGATTTATGTCATACCTCTTCTCATCAGAATCAGTTTCTGAAGGACATCCCGACAAGGTGGCGGATCAGATCTCAGATGCCATCTTAGACCAATTCTTGGCTTATGACGAAAATGCGCGTGTGGCTTGCGAAACCTTCGTGACCACAGGTCAGGTAGTGATAATGGGTGAAGTGCGAAGCAGCGAGTATATTGATCTGCAGACCATAGCCCGAAAAAAGATCAATGAGATAGGCTATACCAAACCAGACTATCATTTCGACGGCAATTCTTGTGGTGTGCTCACTGCCATCCATGAGCAAAGTGCCGATATAAACCGCGGTGTAGACAATGGTACCAATGATGATCAGGGTGCTGGCGACCAAGGAATGATGTTTGGTTATGCTACCACAGAAACAGAGAATTATATGCCTGTGGCCATAGACTTAGCTCATCTCATCATGAAGACACTTGCCGACATACGCAAAGAAGGCAAGGTGATGACCTATCTGCGACCAGACTCAAAGAGTCAGGTGACAGTGCAGTATAGCGACGATAACATCCCTGAGCGCATAGACACCATCGTAGTTTCCACACAGCATGATGAATTTGCCTCCGACGAGGCCATGCAGGCCCGGATTAAGGACGATGTTATCAATATTCTCATGCCAAGGGTGAAAGAGCAGTTGCATTCCGAAAGTGTGCTCGCCCTTTTCCATGACGATATCAAATATTATGTAAACCCCACAGGTAAGTTTGTAATTGGTGGTCCTCATGGTGATACTGGGCTTACGGGCAGAAAGATTATTGTAGATACCTATGGTGGCAAGGGTGCTCATGGTGGTGGTGCTTTCTCTGGAAAGGACTCAAGCAAGGTAGACCGTTCGGCTGCCTATGCCGCCCGTCACATAGCCAAGAATATGGTGGCTGCTGGTGTTGCAGACGAGATGCTTGTGCAGGTTAGTTACGCCATCGGCATGGCCCGCCCCATGAATATCTATGTAAATACCTATGGCAGAAGCAATGTCAATATGACCGATGCAGAGATTGCCGCCAAGATAGACGCTCTTTTTGACCTGCGCCCCAAAGCTATCGAAAGATCACTCAAATTGCGCCAGCCGATGTATTCTGAGACCGCTGCCTATGGACATGTGGGTCGCAGGTGCGAGACTGTTGAAAAGACATTTGTCAGTCATTACCACGAACCCAAAACCATCAGTGTGGAACTCTTCACTTGGGAGAAGCTCGATCGGGTGGATGATATCAAGAAGGCATTTGGATTGTAATGTCTGAAGCGTATAACATATTAGATACTATCATGCAACCTCAGCACCCTGATACGGTGTTGAGGTTGTCAAATAATGAGGCACGGGTCACAGTGGATTCTGTCAAGACCACCATGAATTCTATTATGATAACTGAGGATACGGTCAAGACCACCGACTCGCTGCCACTCTATTACCGCAATACTTTCTTCTCCACGGATTCCATGTACAATACGGAAATTAAAAGTGGTGGATTTGGTGTGGCTGGCGACCCGATGGAATACAGCATGAGAGCAGACAACACATTAAATATCCTGCTCCTTATGAGTTTGGCCATAGCAGTGGTCTGCATCTCCAATTCATGGAGTTTCGTGGTGAAGCAGGTAAAAGGTTATTTCTATATATCCCACAACGAATATGGTTCGATGGGTGAAACCTCCACAGAGATTTGGTTTCAGGCCTTTCTTGCCATGCTCACATGCCTACAGACAGCCATCGTCTTCTTTTCCCTTACAGTCAATTATGTAGGTGACACATTCAGGCTCGACTCCCAATATCAACTCATTGCCATCTATTTTGCATTGAGTCTGGCCTATCTTCTTGCCAAGTTTTTTATTGGGTCAATAGTAAATACCGTTTTCTTTGGGTGGAAGAAAAATTTACAATGGTCAAGGGTTTCACTCTTCCTGACATCCTTTGCTGGAGTGTTGTTGTTTCCTATAGTCTTGCTGTTGGTATATTATGGATTATGCATGGAAAATGTAGCCATTTGCTCAATATCTATACTCGTAATTGTTAAAATACTGACATTTTATAAGTATTATACAATCTTTTTTAGGCAGTCGACCTTTTTTCTGCAAATTATTTTGTACTTTTGTGCCCTCGAAATAGTACCATTGGCATACTTGTGGTTTGCCATGGAGAGAGTTGCTAACGAACTGATAATAATTTTTTAGGACATCAATGGTAAAAAAGATTCTGGTATCTCAGCCCAAACCCGCAAGTGAGAAGTCACCATATTTTGACATTGCGTCGAGGTTTGATGTTGAATTGGTTTTCAGACCTTTCATAAAGGTTGAAGGTTTGACTTCAAAAGAGTTTCGCCAGCAGAAAGTAAACATATCCGATTATACTGCCATAGTATTTACTTCAAGGCATGCCATCGATAATTTCTTCAAGTTGGCCAAGGAACTGAGGGTTACCATCCCTGAAGATCTTAAGTATTTCTGCATCACAGAGACTATCTCTCTGTATATCCAGAAGTATGTGCAATATCGTAAGCGTAAGGTTTTCTTTGGTGATACAGGCAAGATTGAAGATCTTGTGCCCCTTATGGTAAAACACAAGACGGAGCGCTATCTTGTGCCGATGAGCGATGTTCATAATGATTCGTTGAGCAATATGCTCGACTCCAAGAAGCTTAACCACCGTGAGTGTGTGATGTATCGCACAGTTAGCAATGATTTTACTGAAGAGGAGGTGGCCACATTCGATTACGATATGCTGGTATTCTTTAGTCCGGCAGGGGTGAACTCTCTTATCAAGAATTTCCCTAATTTCGATCAGGGCAAGATAGCCATAGCCACTTTCGGTCCCTCCACAGCCAAGGCAGTAAGAGATGCTGGTTTGCGTCTCGACCTCGAAGCACCTAGTGACAAATATCCGTCAATGACTGGTGCCCTCCAGCATTATCTGCTGATGAATGAGGAATAAGAAAGGGTCTTGACACCTTATTTGTATAAAACTTTATGTCACACCCTGGGAATAATTCATTCGGAAAGGATGAGAGGATAGTGAGTCGCAAGCTCATAGAAACTCTCTTTAGTGGTGGCAAGAGCAAGTCTCTCGCCGCATTTCCTCTCAGGGCTGTATACATGCTCACCGAGCGCCATGCAGACATGGCACCTGTACAGATAATGGTCAGCGTGCCTAAGCGCCATTTCAAGCGGGCAGTGAAGCGCAATAGAGTGAAACGCCAGATAAGAGAATCATATCGCCTGGCCAAACGGCCATTGGTAGAGGCCATGGCAAATCATGAGGGAATGACCCTCGCGGTCACGTTTATTTGGCAGGCAGACCATCTTTATGAAACTCGTCAGGTGGCTGATGTGATGGGCAATATCCTGGGACGTCTGATTGAAAGGCTATGAAAGTATTGAGATTTCTGTCATCCTTGTTGGCCAAGTTGTTATGTGTGCCCATACTGTTTTATCAGAGGGTCATATCTCCGCTCACACCGCCATCATGCAGATATACACCCACTTGCTCGGAATATGCTCGTCAGGCAATATTGAAACATGGACCAATAAAAGGGTTGTGGTTGGGCATCAAGAGATTGTTCAGATGCCATCCCTGGGGAGGCAGCGGCTATGACCCCGTGCCTTGACCCTAATGACCGCCAAGTTATGTGAAATCCAAATAACAAGTACTCACTAATCATAAACAACGATATTATGAAAAAGAATTTTGTAGAAGAACTCAAGTGGAGGGGTATGTTGGCACAGATCATGCCGGGTACAGAGGAACTGCTCCAAAAAGAGATGGTTACAGCTTATCTCGGCACCGACCCCACTGCAGACTCATTACATATAGGTCATCTCTGCGGCATCATGATGTTGCGCCATCTGCAACATTGCGGACATAAGCCCATCATTCTCGTGGGTGGTGCCACAGGCATGATTGGCGACCCATCAGGAAAGAGTCAAGAGCGAAACCTGCTCAACGATGAAACCCTGCGCCACAATCAGGAATGTATTAAGCAGCAAGTGGCCAAATTTCTTGATTTTGACGGCAATGAACCCAATGCTGCCGAGATGGTCAACAACTACGACTGGATGAAGGATTTCACATTCCTTGATTTCGCACGTGAGGTGGGCAAGCATATAACCGTCAATTACATGATGGCTAAGGAGAGCGTGCAGCAGCGACTCAACGGAACAGCGCGCGATGGACTTTCATTCACTGAGTTCACATACCAATTGCTCCAGGGCTACGACTTCCTTTATCTCTACAAAAACAAGGGATGCAAGTTGCAGTTGGGTGGCAATGACCAGTGGGGTAATATGACCACGGGCACCGAACTCATCCGCCGCACTCTGGGCAATGAGGTTGAGACCTTTGCTCTTACGTGTCCGCTTATCACCAAGGCCGACGGCAAGAAATTCGGCAAGACCGAGAGTGGCAATATCTGGCTCGACCCCAAGCGAACCACTCCTTACAAGTTCTATCAGTTCTGGCTCAATGTCAGCGACGACGACGCTGCCCGCTATATCAAGATTTTTACAAGTCTCGACAAGGAGACCATTGATGCTCTCATTGCCGAGCATCAGCAGGATCCTGGTCGTCGCGTATTGCAGAAGCGTCTGGCAGAAGAGGTTACCATCCTTGTACACTCTCGTGAGGCTCTCGACATGGCTATAGAAGCCAGCAATATTCTCTTTGGCAAGTCTACCAAAGATAGTTTGATGAAACTGGATGAACAGACTCTGCTCGACATCTTCGAGGGTGTGCCCCAGTTTGAGATATCCAAAGACCAATTGGGACAGCCAGCTGTGGACCTCTTCACCCAGGCCGCCCAAGTGTTTGCCAGCAAGGGAGAGATGCGCAAACTCGTACAGGGCGGTGGAGTGTCTATAAATAAGGAGAAACTGGCCGCTTTCGATCGTGCTATCTCTGCCGACGATCTCATCGACGGAAAATATCTCCTTGTGCAGAGAGGCAAGAAGAATTACTATCTCATAACCGTGAGATAAGCACAATGCCACTATAAGTTGAAAAATAATAGGTCAAAAATTTGGTTGTTAGTTAATTTATTGTTACCTTTGCAGCCAAATTGAGGATTGGACCATGGTGTAATGGTAACACTACAGGTTTTGGTTCTGTCATTATGGGTTCGAGTCCCGTTGGTCCAACCACAAAGCGATGACATCAGAGGCTATTCTGTTGTCATCGCTTTGTTTGTGTCTGATTTGGTGGCCAAATCTTTAAAATTCATAAAATAACCCCATATTATTTTGTAATCCCCATGATTTGCATTATCTTTGTGGAACAATAAGGAGTAATCTTTATGATTTGAAAACAAACGATATGAAAACGAATTACGAAATCAGGTATTCTTCACATCCCGAAGATGCCAAGCATTACGACACATCGCGACTGCGCAAGGAATTTCTTATCTCCACTCTCTTTGTGGATGATGAGGTCAATATGGTATATAGCATGTATGACCGTATGGTGGTGGGAGGAGCAAAACCAGTGGCTGAAACCCTGCTTCTTGAAGCCATAGACCCTCTAAAGTCTGATTTCTTCACTACTCGCCGCGAGTTGGGTATTTTCAATGTGGGTGAGGGTGAAGGAGTGGTGACCGTTGGCGACACCCAATACGTGATAGGAGTAAAAGAGGCCTTGTATGTAGGTCGTGGCGACCGCCATGTGACCTTTGCCAGCCGTGATGCATCCCATCCAGCCATGTTCTATTTTAACAGTACCACTGCCCACACTTCCTATCCATGTGCCAAGATAGCCAAGGCCGATGCCATTGTGGCCCACATGGGTGAGTTGGAGATGAGCAATGAGCGCAATATCAACAAGATGCTCGTTTCGCAGGTCATCCCCACATGTCAGTTGCAGATGGGCATGACAGAACTCATGCCTGGCAGTGTATGGAACACCATGCCTGCACATGTGCACAGTCGTCGCATGGAAGCTTATTTCTATTTCGAGTTGCCTGAAGACCAGGCAGTATGTCATTTCATGGGCGAGATAAATGAGACCAGACATATATGGATGCACAACCGTCAGGCCGTGCTCTCGCCAGAGTGGAGCATACACAGCGCTGCTGCTACCCATAACTATACCTTTATTTGGGGTATGGGAGGAGAGAACCTTGACTATGGCGACCAAGATTTTTATGCCATCACCGACATCAGATAGCGTTGCATGCCGCATACATCTGGTTATAAGTTTTCATCTGGGCAGAAGAATTAATGTTGAGAAAAACGTTTAAGACAATAAATAATACTAACAACATCATTATTATGGATACATTTTCAAAGAAATTCTCCCTTGAAGGGAAGGTGGCATTGGTAACAGGAGCTGCCTATGGAATAGGTTTCGCAATGGCTGAGGCTTTTGCCCAGGCAGGAGCAAAGATTGCATTCAACTGCCGCAGCGAGCACCATCTCGAGCAGGCTTTGTCCGACTATAAGGCCAAGGGCATAGATGCCAGAGGTTACATCTGCGATGTGACCAAGGAAGAGGATGTTAAGGCCATGGTTGCCGACATCGAGAAAGAACTCGGCGTGATAGACATCCTTGTAAACAATGCCGGTATCATCAAGCGCATTCCCATGACAGAGATGAGTGTAGAGGAATTTAAGCAGGTCATCGATATAGACCTCAATGCACCATTCATCATGTCTAAGGCTGTCATCCCAGGCATGATCAAGAAGGGTCATGGCAAGATTATTAATGTATGTTCGATGATGAGCGAGCTTGGCCGCGAGACAGTGTCTGCATACGCAGCTGCCAAGGGTGGTCTCAAAATGCTTACACGCAATATCTGCTCAGAATTTGGTGAGCATAACATACAGTGCAATGGTATAGGTCCAGGCTATATCGCCACACCACAGACCGCTCCTCTGCGCGAAATTCAACCAGACGGCAGCCGTCATCCTTTCGACCGTTTCATCATTGCCAAGACACCGGCAGCACGCTGGGGTACTCCTGAAGACCTGATGGGACCAGCCGTGTTCCTTGCTTCAGATGCTTCTGACTTCGTAAATGGCCATATCCTCTATGTAGATGGTGGTATTCTTGCTTATATCGGCAAGCAGCCATGATAATGAGGTGCGGTATCTCGCCGCACCATATCATAAGACACAGCATCCTATGCACAATAAGTAAATAAACAAGGGTGTGCCAATAACCATTGGCACACCCTTGTTATATTGTCTGAAATATTTACATTAGTTCAATGCATCTGCCAATTCGGCACCAGCCTTAAACTTGGCCACCTTCTTGGCTGCAATCTGCATCTTCTCCTTTGTAGCAGGGTTGACACCCTCACGGGCTGGGCGCTCAGAAACGCTGAATGTGCCAAAGCCTACCAATGCAATCTTGTCACCAGCAGCAAGAGCATCCTTGATGGCTATCAGAGTAGCGTCGAGAGCTTTCTTGGCATCTGTCTTGGCCAGACCAGAACCAGCTGCAATCTTGTCGATTAATTCTGTCTTGTTCATAATTCTGTTTTTTTTGTTTGTTATTAATGTATGATAAAGATAATATTCGCAGTTTTCTTTCGCAAATATAGCGCAAACAAATAAGAAAACAAACAAAAAACTCAAAAAAAAGATGATTTTGATAAAAAATAACTCTCTAAAGCCTTATAATTGTGTTTTTTGACGGGATTTTTAGTAATTTTGCGCTCTAAACGAGTTAGTAATCACTTACAATCAGATATATACGTATGAGGAATATTCCTGTGATAACCAAAAACCTGCTAATTATCAATGTATTGGCATTTGTGGCGGGTTATATCTTTGAGGTGCTTGGGGCAGATCTCAATTCGGCTTTCGGTCTCCATTTCTTCATGGCAAATGATTTCCATGTATTCCAGTTCCTCACATACATGTTTCTACATGGTGGATTCACCCACCTTTTCTTCAATATGTTTGCCCTTTGGATGTTTGGATGTGTCATTGAGCGCACCCTGGGACAGAAGCGTTTCCTAACCTACTATATGGTGTGCGGAATAGGTGCGGGAGTAATACAGGAACTGGCACAGTTGACGCATTTTTATTTTACACTTAAATCGCAGAATCCTGGTTTCTCCATGGGCGATATCTTCTTGGCCGGACAGCAGTTGTCCTACCAATTGAACTCATGGAACACCATAGGGGCATCGGGTGCCGTATATGGCATCTTGCTTGCATTCGGCATGCTCTATCCCGAAGAGCGCATAATAATCTTTCCCTTGCCCATACCCATCAAGGCCAAATGGTTTGTGGCCATTTATGTGGTAATCGAACTGGTGTCTGCATATACATCCTATAGTGATGGTGTGGCCCACATGGCCCACATTGGCGGCATGCTCTTTGGATTTTTCTTGCTGCGCTATTGGCGCCGACGTCCGCAGATAGACTTTGGTTCATTCTTCAATAAGTCTTTTACAACCCGTTTCACTCCCCACCACGATGAGCCTGCCCCAACCGACAAACAGGAAGACTGGGAGTATAAGCGCCGCGAGAAGGAGCGCCAGGAAGAGATTGACCGCATATTGGACAAGATACGACTTAGTGGCTATGACAGCCTGACTGCCGAAGAAAAGCGCAAGCTCTTTGACAAGAGCCACAACGGATAACACATACTTAGCAGGCAGATGATAGGCAATATCCGTATATTCGTATGTAAGTTGCTGGCAGGAGCCAACGTGTCTACGGTGCTCATAATGCTGGTAGTGGGATACTCGGGTATCATCAATCCCGAGCAGCATCCACTGGCATCGTGCATAGGCTTTGCCTTTCCTGCCTTTTTGGTTATCAATGCCATCTTTCTCGTTTTCTGGCTTCTCTTTGCCAAGCGATATGCCCTTATATCGTTGATTGGATTCATATCATGCTATGTTCCCGTGCGCACGTATATACCCATAAATATCGGTGGCGACCCAGATGCTGACGATATACATGTGATGAGCTATAACGTGCAGAACTATACCGGTGCGCCGCGCTATCAAGACTCCTTCCATGATATCTTCAATTATATTCGTAACCAGCACCCCGACATACTATGTGTACAGGAAGATATTGCTATCAATCATAATACCTTTGTGCATTACGACAGCATCTATCAATATCGCGATACTGCCAAGGTGGGTTCTGCCGGTGTTAGCGCTCTTGGCATATATACAAACTACCGAATACTGAAGCGCATGCGCATACCCTACACCTCATTGGGCAATGGTAGCATGGCATGGTGGCTCTATACGGGCCACGACACCATAATAGTGATCAACAACCATCTCGAGAGCAACCATTTCTCGCTCAGCGACCGCGAATTGTATACAGAGATGATCGAGGGCGACATGGGCAAAGACACTGTAAAGGCCAGCTCGCAAAAACTTATATATAAGTTAGCGGAAGCTGCTGCCATGCGTGCCCCGCAGGCCAACGCCGTAGACAGTTTTGTGTCAGCCCACAGTAATGAGCGCATCATTGTCTGCGGCGATTTCAACGATCATCCCCTTTCCTACACCTCGCGCACCATGTCAAAACGCCTCGACAACTGCTTTGTGAAGGCAGGTCGGGGAGTGGGTTTGTCGTATAATCTGAAAGGATTCTATGTGCGTATAGACAATATCCTGTGCTCATCCCATTTCACGCCCGTAAAGTGCAAAGTAGACGATTCTATAGATGCTTCCGACCATTATCCCGTGCATTGTTGGCTAAAAATGCAGGGGAAATAGGAGTATTGAAGAGAAAAATCGCGAAATATTTTCTACAGTGTAAAAAAATTACTATATTTGCAGGCTAAAAAGCGCAAAAGTCGTTTTATCGATACGATAATAAATAATTAAAACATATATTAACTAAAATGCAGAACAAAGGAATTGTAAAGTTTATTGCACTCGCACTCGTGCTTGTCTGCGTATTCTATCTGTCGTTCTCTGTAGTCACCAGCCACTATAATGACAAGGCTGCCGCTATGGGAGAAGAGGCAGGCAAGGAATACCTTGACTCGATCATGAATGAGAAGGTGTATTTGGGCGCATACTCTCTCAAACAGTGCAGAGAGATGCAGATCGGATTAGGTCTTGACCTCAAGGGAGGTATGAACGTGATACTCGAGGTGTCTGTACCAGACATCATTGCTGTATTAGCCGATCACAAGACCGACCCGGCTTTCGTTAACTCAATGAAAGAAGCCAAAAAGGAGGAAGAGTCAAGTCAGAGCGACTTTATCTCTCTCTTCATCAAGAGTTATCACAAAAACGCACCAGGACATCGTCTGGCAGAAGTGTTCGCCACCCAGCAGTTGAAGGGAAAGGTAAACACCCAGAGTACTGATGCAGAGGTTGAGGCTGCCCTCCGCGATGAGGTTAAGGCTGCCGTAGACAACTCATTCAATGTAGTGCGCAATCGTATCGACAAATTCGGTGTCGTACAGCCAAACATCCAGAAACTCGAAGGCCGCGATGGTCGTATCATGGTAGAAATGCCTGGTATCCGTGAGCCTGAGCGTGTGAGAAAGTTGCTCCAGGGTAGCGCCAACCTTGAGTTCTGGGAGACATACAACAGTCAGGAGATCGTACCCCTGCTATCACAACTCAATCAGCGTTATGCTTCCGAGCAGAGTGGTGAGGCCGTAGCCGACACTACCGTTGCCGACAGCACCAAGGCTGAGGTTGCCGACACTGCCAAGGCTGCCAAGACCATTGCAGAGACGCTCGCTGCTAAGACTGCCAAGAAGGGCAAAGACGGCAAGGCTGCCGACAAGAGCATCGAGGATATCAAGAAGAATAATCCTCTCTTCGCCATCTTCCAACCCGTTCAGGGACAGAGCTTGAGCGTAGTGGGTTATGCAATGGCACGCGACACCGCAGAGGTAGATGCCATCATCTATTCTGCCCTGGCTCAGCGCATCCTTCCTTCCGACCTCAAGCTCCTTTGGAGTGCCAAGGCTGCCGATTTCGACAAGCGTGGCGAGGTGTTTGAACTTCATGCCATCAAGGTGACAGAGCCTTCTGGCCGTGCTCCATTAGAGGGCGACGTGATCACCACAGCAAGAGATGAGTTCGACCAAATGGGCCATCCATGTGTGTCTATGCAGATGAATAGCGACGGTGCACGCCGTTGGGCCCAACTCACCAAGATGAACATCGGCAAGGCCGTAGCCATCGTGCTCGACAATACCGTATATAGCGCACCACGCGTAAATGGAGAGATTGCAGGTGGCAACTCACAGATCACTGGCAATTTCACCATCGAAGACACCAAAGACCTTGCCAATACCCTCAACTCTGGTAAGATGCCTGCTCCTACACGCATCGTGCAGGAAGAAGTGGTAGGTCCATCTCTCGGTGCACAGTCAATCCAGCAGGGTATCATCTCATTCATCGTTGCCTTCGTGCTTCTGATGATTTACATGCTCGTGCTATATAATGTCATACCAGGTATGATGGCCAACTTGGCGCTGCTCGTCAATCTCTTCTTTACCCTCGGCATCCTCACCTCATTCCAGGCTGCCCTTACCATGCCTGGTATTGCCGGTATCGTGCTCTCGCTCGGTATGGCCGTAGATGCCAACGTGCTCATCTATGAGCGTACCAAGGAGGAGCTCCGCTCTGGTCTCAATGTCAAGGAAGCCATGAAGAAAGGTTACAGCAATGCCTTCTCAGCTATCTTCGACTCCAACCTCACCTCTATCATAACAGGTGTAATCCTCTATGTGTTCGGCACAGGACCTATTCGTGGTTTTGCCACCACCCTTATCATCGGTATCTGCTGCTCGTTCTTCACTGCCGTATATCTCACACGTCTTGTATACGACTATAAGTTAAGTCGTGACAAGTGGCTCAACCTCACCTTCTGCACCAGTTTCTCCAAGAACCTCATGCAGAATGCCAAGTATAACTTCATGGGCATTTACAAGAGAACGTTCTTCATCTGGGGTGTGGCCGCATTGGTATTCATCGGCTTCCTTTCAGTGAGAGGTTTAAGCAAGAGTATCGACTTCACCGGTGGTCGCAACTATGTCATCAAACTCGAGCAGAGTGTAGAGCCTGAGCAGGTGCGCACAGCCCTTCAGGGTGCCTTCGGCGAAGCCAACGTGAGCGCCATAGCCCTTGGTACCGATGGCAAGACCATCCGCGTGTCTACCAACTACAAGATCGAGAGCAATGATCCTACTGTTGACGATGAAGCAGAAAATATCCTCTTCAAGAGTCTCTCTGCAGCAGGATTGGTTACACAGAAGGATGTGGCACAGTTTAAGAATCCTGACGTGCGCAGCGGTGGTTCCATCATCAGTAGCACCAAGGTAGGTCCAGCCGTTGCTAAGGATATCACACATGGTGCTATTTGGAGTGTGCTCTTCGCACTCGTGGCCATCTTCATCTATATCCTCGTGAGATTTAACAACTGGGCATACTCTCTCGGTTCAACTCTCGCCTTGGCTCTCGACACCCTCATAGTAATCGGATTCTACTCCGTATTGTGGGGCATAGTGCCAATGTCTCTCGAGATCGACCAGACATTCATAGGTGCCATCCTGACGGTTATTGGATATAGTATCAACGACAAGGTGGTGGTATTCGACCGTGTACGCGAGAACTACAACTCATTCAAGAAGCGCGACCTGCAGACTATCTTCAATGACTCGCTCAATCAGACATTGGCTCGTACCATCAACACCTCTGTAACTACACTCATCGTGCTGCTCTGTATCTTCATCCTTGGTGGCGATAGCATCCGCAGTTTCTCATTTGCGATGATTCTCGGTGTAGTATTCGGTACCCTATCTTCAATCTTCATTGCTGCTCCTATTGCATACCTTACCATGGGTCGCAGCATCAAGGAAGACACTGCTGAGGCAGAAGTGGCCAAAGCATAACACTATCAGAATGAAACCCTTCACAGCAGAAGGGGCATCATAACCCAATGGGGCGGCAGTAGTAATACTGCCGCCCCTGCTTTTTTATAATGCCCAGACAAAGTAGTCAACATAAATAGTTATAATACACATACAACAGGCATTTGTGTTATATTCCGCAGTGCGGAACTTATATTCAGCAGTGCGGAACATATATTCCGCAGTGGTGAACGTATATTCCGCACTGCGGAATATAAACCAAACACAGTGTATAGTTACATTATTACAGGTATTATACAAACATCTATGTAACTATTCTTATACATTTACAACTATTATACAGATAGCGTCTGTTTAGCAGATATTACTCTCTAATGCAAATCGCGCTCGCGAGTATACTATATTATTTCAATTTCTATTATTCCAAAGAATGATTTCCCACTTTAACGGATCGTAGTGATCATATATATATATATAATAAGGTGTGGAAGTATGTTTTTTTGATTTTGGGTGCTGCCCCTATTGCCATCATTTCTTATGGTCTTATCATGTAACCAATAGGAGTTGGTGCGACTCCGTATTATTGTAAACCATGAAAAAGAGAAAATATGAACACTATGTCATTATATCTGAATAGTGATTATTGTAAGAAAATCACTACCTTTGCAGTCCGAAAGGATAGTGGTGGAAAAAGATGAGTATTATGAAGTTATATGAGAACCTCAAAGTCCACTAACCTCTATCCATTGTTTGCAAATTTTTGCTATACTATTAGCATCTTAGGTATATAATTAATATGAGAAAAGGGATATTGATAATTTCATTATTGACTGTTGCTCAGATTATGAGCGCTCAGCAGGTGCTGACGCTGGAAGAGTGTGTGAGGATGGCAATAGACAATAATCTTGGTTTGAAAACCACTTTCAACGAGATTGAAAAAGGCAAGCACACCATCAGTGAAAATCGTGCCAAGCTCTGGCCGCAGATCAATGCTGTGGCTTCATTGTCGGATAATTTCACTCCGCCAGTATCTGTTACCGACGGCTCTGCATACGGTAGAAAATATAATGTGACCAAGACATTGCAGTATAACGCATCGGCCGGACTGCAGTTGCAGATGCCACTCTACAATCAGATGGTATACACGGCTGTAGATATTGCCAAGACCGTGGACAAGATAAACACCTTAAGTTACGACAAGGCTAAAGAAGACCTCACCATGCAGATCTCAAAGATGTATTATATGGCTCAGAACACCACCGAGCAGATACGTCTTGTGGGCGACAATATCAAGAGGTTGCAGGAACTGAGAGATATTACCAAGGCATTCTATGACAATCAGATGGCCCTGGAGGTGGACGTGAAGCGTGTAAACCTAAATATCGAGAATCTCACGGTGCAGCAAGACAATGCCAAGGCAATGCTCGAGCAGCAGTATAATATGATGAAATATGTGATGGACTATCCCGCCGATGGCCAGTTTATGGTGGAGAACGTCAATCCTGGCGAGGTGGAGTCAGTGGAAACATCGGGTCTGGACACCAGTCTGTATGAACTGCAGTTGATGCGTCAGAAGATAGCGCTGACCGAGCAGCAGACCAAGCTGGCCAAGCAGGGGTATCTGCCATCGCTGTCGCTCACGGGCAGCCTGATGTATTCGGCTTTTACCGATAGGTTTGAGAACTGGTGGCACAGCGGAGAGTCTAACCACTGGTATGGTTCCAATGGCTTGGCCCTGCAGTTGAGAGTGCCCGTGTTTGACGGTTTTGAGAAGCGCAGCAAGATAAGGAAAGCTAAGGTTGATATGAAGAATGCCCAATTGCAGTATGAGGACGCCATGAAGGGTTTGCAGACTCAGTATCTTAATGCTGTCAACGACCTTGAAAACAGCAAGCGCAACTATAAGAAGCAGTATGACAACTATCAGTTGGCAGAAGATGTGTATAAGGTGACCGCCGACCAGTATCGCGAGGGAGTCACCTCCATGACCACCGTATTGCAGGATGAGATGAGCATAAGCGAAGCCATGAATAATTACCTCACGGCACATTACAATTATATGATTGCCAACCTGACAATGAAGAAACTTACTGGCAAGATGAAGCAATAAACAAAAGAATAAAAACAAAAAAAATAAATAAGGAGAACTATGAGCGAGAATATCGAGCAGACAAAGGCATCCTCACATGAGGAAACCGCAAAGAAACTGAAGAGACAGAGAGGACGCCAGCTGGTGGCCAGTTTATTGGGCGTTGCCATACTCGTATGTGGATTATGGAGGGTGATATGCGTGTTTATAGACTATAATACCACCGAGACCAGCAATGATGCACAGATAGAGCAGTATATCTCTCCCGTCAACCTTAGGGCCACGGGATATATAGCCAAGGTGTGCTTTAAAGAGCACCAGTATGTGAAAAAAGGCGACACACTGCTTGTGCTAGACGACCGTGAGTATCGCATACGTGTGATGGAGGCCGAGGCCGCCCTCAAGGATGCCATGGCAGGAGCCAATGTCATTGATGCCACCCTGCAGACTACCGAGACATCGGCATCTGTATACGATGCCTCTATAGATGAGATAGAGGTGAGGCTGAAGAAACTGGAGAAAGACTGTCAGCGCTATCGTAATCTCGTGGCCAAGAATGCCGCCACACCCATACAACTGGAGCAACTCGAAGTGGAATATGCCGCCACCAAGAAGAAACTGGAAGCCGTGCGCAAGCAGAAGAGTGCTGCCCTCTCTGGAGTAAACGAGGTGAGCACCCGCAAGCAGAATACCGCTGCTGCCATAGAGCGTGCCCAGGCCGCCCTTGAAATGGCCAAACTCAACCTCTCATACTGCGTGGTCACAGCACCATGCGACGGCAAACTCGGACGCCGCTCCATAGAGGAAGGACAGTCGGTAAGCGCCGGCACCACCATCACCTATATAGTGCCCGACAAGGAAAAATGGGTGATAGCCAATTATAAGGAGACACAGATTGAAAACCTGCATGTGGGTCAAAAGGTTAGGATTACCGTGGACGCCATCTCCGGCAAAGAGTTTATAGGCAAGGTGACAGCCATCTCGGCAGCCACAGGGTCGAAGTATTCGCTTGTGCCCACAGATAATTCCGCTGGCAACTTCGTGAAGATACAGCAGCGTGTGCCCGTGAGGATAGACTTCACCGACCTGAGCAAGGAGGACAACGAGCGCCTGGCCGCAGGTATGATGGTAATAGTGAAAGCAGAGAAATAACCCATTAGAGTCATGCCACAGAACCCAAAGAATTTCCCCTTCTACAACTGGGTGCCCAAACCTCTGGGCATCATCTTCCTCATCATCCTCTTTGTGCCGATGATTACCATGAGCGGTGTCTATTCGGCCAATAGCGGCGAGATGATGAGCGGGTTGGGAATTCAGTCGGAGTATATCTCCTTTGCTGGCTTTTGCACCTCCGTGGGCATGGCCGCCTTCTCCCCGTTCTTCTACGATCTCGTATGTCTGCGCAGGGAGAAGATGATGTGCATAGTTGGATTCTCCATACTTTTTGTGCTCAGTTGGGCGTGCGCCAAGACCGACTCGCTCTTTATTCTTGCCCTGTGCAGTCTGCTGATGGGATTTGTGAGGCAGGTATTGCTCATGTGCAACCTCTTCACGCTCATCAAATATGGGTTTGGCATTGAGGCCACACGCAATCTCACACCTGGTAATGAACCTACCGACGGCGAGGGATGGGACAAATTGGATAAAGAGAAGACCATCTCCATGCCAACCATCTATCTCTTCTTTATGATTATCGGCCAGATGGGCACATGGATAACGGCATGGCTCGCATACGAATACGAATGGCAGTATGTATACTATTTCATGATGGCATTCATGCTTATTGGTATCATCATAGTATTCTTTACAATGCCATACCATAAATATTCGCAGGCCAAGTTTCCAATCACCTTCTCCAAGTTTGGCAATGTCACGGTGTTCAGCATCATGATGTGCTCGTTTATATACGTCATGGTGTTTGGCAAGACCTACGATTGGTTTGACAATGAGTCCATACGCTGGGCCACGGTGATATGCGTGATCTTCACCGCTATCTTCATCTATTTGGAGAAGACACGCCGCTCACCCTATTTCCTGCTCGAGATATTCAAGTTGCGCACCGTCACCTATGGTGTGCTGCTCTTCTTCTTCCTGATGTTTCTCAACTCCAGCGCCATGTTTGTGAATGTATTTACCAACGTGGGCATGAAGATAGACAACTGGCAGAGTGCAGTGCTGGGCAACTGGGTATTGCTGGGTTATTTCATCGGATTTCTCTTGATCGTCATCCTTGGCGGCAAGGGAGTGCATCTCAAGTGGCTCTTCTCCATAGGATTTGTGTTTATTGGCCTGTCGGCACTCTATATGTATTTCGAGGTGCAAAACGATGGCATGTATGAGCGTATGAAATGGCCCGTGATAATACGCACCATAGGTATGATGATACTATATTCGCTCACTGCTGTGCATGCCAACCAGCGCATGCCATACCGGTTTATGTCCACCTGGGTATGTGTGATGCTGGCCGTGCGTATGGTGATTGGACCAGGCATCGGTTCGGCCGTCTATACCAACGTGATGCAATATCGCCAGCAGTATTATGTGACTCGCTACAGTCACGACTACGACCGCACCAATATATCCGTAGCCAACGACTACGACCGCACCGTGAATGGCATGATTTATCAAGGCAAGAGTGTGACGGAGGCAAATAATATGGCAGCCATGAGCCTGAAAGGCAAGGTGCAGGTGCAGGCCACCATCTCCACTATCAAGGAGATGTCGGGACTGACGTTTTGGGGTTGCATGATAGTGGCAGTAGTGGTATTGCTCGTTCCATGGCGCAAGCGCAAGATGGAGGAAGTCAATGCCGATATTTCTTAGGCGACATGCCCATCTGTTTTTTGAAGAAGGTGCCGAAAGCCGATGCGTTGGGGAAATGTAGTGAGAAGGCAATCTGCTGAATAGACATGTTGGTGCTGTTCATCAGGAAGATGCTCCGTCTGATTATGGCCTTGAACACTATCTGCTGCACAGTCTTGCCGCAAACCTGTTTTACCAATGTAGACAGGTATTTAGGCGACAGGCACATGATGTCGGCATAGAAACTCACGCTGCGCTGCTCGATAAAATGCTTGTCTACCAAGTCGAGGAGTTGTGCAAATATTTCCATCTTCCTGTCGGAGATTTGGTTGCTCTGCGGGTGAATTCTCTCGAAGATGCTACACATGCGGTATGTGACAGACATCAGCAGGAGTTGCCGTTCGTTGGCATCATAGGCAGAAGAGTCGGCAGATGCTTTTCTTATACTATTGCCGATTATCTCGGCATAATGTGCCAGTTCTTCCTCTTCGCCGGTATGCACGACGAGGCATGATCGTGGGTTGATGATGGCGTATGTGCGCATGGCTACCACGGTGGTGCCGAGCATGTCTCTTATGGGTTGGCTACGATAGAAGAGCAGGGTGATGCTGAGATTTTCTGAAACGCTTATAATCTGTATGAGCACTCCCTTGGATACAAACATGGTCTCGCCCTTGGCAACATGGTAAACAGTGTTGTCAACACTCAAGTCATAATACCCCTCATGGCAAACTATAAAACCTATATAGTCAGAGTAATACGGTGAGCACAACTCTTTAGGGAAAGAAGTTGCGCCGTAGGGAGTGCATAAGATGTCATTGCCAAGATTTATATACATAGCAATAAAATGAATAGGTTAGTATTCAGTGTCTGGATCCATTTGGTGTTGTAGTGGCCGTCATGGTTGGCTCAGTCCCTCTTCATATTCCTCGAGTAGCAGGTGGTCGCCGTCAAAGACAACATAGGTGAACTGCGATATCCAGTCGCCCAAAATCATCATTCTCACACTCTTCGACAAGTTTAGATCCAACTCTATATGCCTGTGTCCGAAGATAAAGACATCCACATTTGGATGCGATTTCATATATTGTTTGGCATACAGCACGAGATGCTCCTTGTTTTCGCCCATATAAGGCGGTTCCTCGCCATTTATGCGTTTCATGCGGCTATGCTTGGCCCATGTCAGGCCGAGCCACATGGACCATCGTGGATGTATGGCCGAGAAGAGATGCTGGCATATAGTGTTGTGAAACATACGCCTGAGCAGTTTGAACTTGATGTCGGGATCGCCCAATCCGTCGCCATGTGCAAGATAAAACACCTTGCCATAAATATCTGTGGTGATGGGTTTCCGGTGCATGATCACCCCACATTCCTCCTCGAGGTATGAGTAGGCCCAGATATCATGATTGCCAGTGAAGAAATGCACCTCTACGCCCATGTCGGTGAGTTCCGACAGTTTCCCCAGAAAGCGGGTATATCCCTTTGGCACCGTATACTTATGCTCATACCAGAAGTCAAACATGTCTCCCAGCAGATATACGGCGGCAGCCTTGTGCTTGATGCTGTCGAGAAACCTCACGAGCCTCCTCTCGTGCATGCGGCCATGGTCGATGGCCCAAGAGCCGAGATGCGCATCTGACAGGAAATAAACATTCTTCATACTCCTTCCCCCCAATAGTATTTGTTGGTAAGTCAAATATTATGTTGTTCAATCAAATCCCAGTTCTACGCGGGCCTCTTCGCTCATCATGCTTTGGTCCCACACGGGTTCAAACACCAAATGGATATTGGCATTGGCCACACCCTCAACGGCGTCCACTTTCTGTCTCACATCCTCGAGAATGAAATCGGCTGCGGGGCACGATGGCGCTGTAAAGGTCATGTCCACATCCACATCATGGTTGTCCTTCACGTCAATCTTGTATATCAGTCCCAGTTCATAGATATTCACAGGTATCTCAGGGTCATAGACGGTGCGCAGCACGTCAACGATACGCTCCTCAATTTTTGTCTTTTCTTCTTGTGTCATTGCGTAATTATGTGGTTTATTGTGCAAAGATAATAATAAAGAAACAAAGAGAAGAGTGAAAAGACAAAAAAATTATATGATTATCTTAATATCGTTGGATATTTTTTTGTAACTTTGCAGAATACTAATGGAAATAAGTACCGAACACATGGAACTTGACGCAATTTTTGAGATACTAAAGAAGAGCACCGGTGTCACCACAGACAGTCGCAACTGCTGTGCCGGCAATTTGTTTGTAGCTCTCAAGGGCGATGCTTTCGATGGCAATAAATTTGCCGCCGCTGCCCTTGAGGCGGGATGCAGTCATGCTATCATCGACGAGGCAGAATATGCCCTTGACGATAGATATATTCTCGTAGACGATGCCCTTGATACCTATCAACAGTTGGCCAGACTCTACAGAGAACAGTTTGACTTGCGGGTGGTAGGCATCACGGGCACCAATGGCAAGACCACTACCAAGGAACTGGTAACCGCTGTGCTGTCAGAGCAGTATAAGGTGCTTAGCACCCAAGGCAACTTCAATAATGATGTGGGAGTGCCCAAAACCCTCTTTGCACTCGATGCGAGCCATGATATAGCCATTGTGGAGATGGGTGCCAGCCATCCTGGCGACATCAAACGCCTTGTGGAGATAGTGGAACCTCAGTACGGACTGATCACCAATGTGGGCAGGGCACACCTGCAGGGGTTCGGTAGTTTTGAGGGAGTCAAGCATACCAAGGGCGAACTGTATGACTATCTGCGCAGCCAACCAGGCACCACGGTGTTTGTGAATGGTGGCGACCACGACCTCATGGGCATGGCGAAGGGCATCAATACGGTGACCTATGGGCTGGAAGGTCCACAGGGCATGCTCGTTGCAGGTCGCATCATTGAATGTAGTCCCAAACTGTCTTTTGAGTGGGAGTCGGCAGGAGAGAGCCATCGTGTAGACACGCAACTTGTGGGCAGCTATAATATCTATAACATGCTGGCTGCTGTTTGTGTGGGCTTATCCTTCGGTGTGGATGCACAGAAGATATGTCATGCTCTCAGTAGCTATGTACCACGCAACAACAGGTCGCAACTCGATGATACGGGTCGCAACACACTGCTCGTAGACGCATATAATGCCAATCCCACTAGCATGGCAGCGGCAATAGCCAATTTCGCACTCATCAAGGCAGACCATAAGATGGCCATCCTTGGCGACATGAAAGAGTTGGGCGCCGACAGCCAGGCAGAGCATCAGAGGGTTGTAGACCAACTTACCGATGCTGGCATAGAGAGCATCTGGCTTGTGGGTGATGAGTTTGGTCATATCCCCTGTCCCTACCGCAAGTTTCACGATGTGGAGGAAGTAAAGTCGGCCATAGGCAGCGAGACTATCACTGGCCGCTTCATATTGATAAAAGGAAGCAACAGTACAAGGCTATCACAACTTGTAGAAGTATTGAAATAATGAAGAAACTATTTATAGAAACATACGGCTGCCAGATGAACGTGGCAGACTCAGAAGTAGTGGCCGCCGTCATGGGCATGGCCGGATATGAGGTGTGCCAGTCACTTGAATCTGCCGATGCCGTATTCCTCAACACATGCTCGGTGAGAGACAATGCCGAGCAGAAGATATACAACCGCCTCGACACCCTGAATGCAGAACGAAAAAAAGGGCGCAGGCTCATCATCGGAGTGCTCGGATGCATGGCTGAAAGGGTTAAAGAAGACCTGCTCAGCAATCATCATGCAGACCTGGTGGCAGGTCCTGATGCCTATCTCTCGCTCCCCGACCTCATAGCCCAGGCTGAGCAGGGGCACAAGGCCATCAATATCGAACTGTCTACCACCGAGACCTATCGCGACATCGTACCCCAGCGCATCTGCGGTGTGCACATAGGTGGATTTGTGAGCATCATGCGCGGATGCAATAATTTCTGCCATTACTGCATAGTACCCTATACCCGCGGACGGGAGAGAAGCAGAGATATAGAGAGCATAATCAAGGAAGTGCAAGACCTCAGCGACAAAGGATATAAGGAGGTGACCCTGCTCGGACAGAATGTCAACTCATACAGATGGACAGCCGACGATACCACCACTATAGATTTTCCGCAACTCCTCGACAAGGTAGCCAAGGCTGTGCCCGATATGAGGGTGAGGTTCACAACCTCGCATCCCAAAGACATGAGCGATGAAACCCTCGAGGTGATAGCTGCCAACGATAACGTGTGCAACCATATACATCTGCCTGTGCAGAGCGGCAGTGACAGAATATTGAAACTCATGAACAGGAAGTATACCCGCCAATGGTATATGGACAGAGTGAAAGCCATCAGGCGCATCATACCAGACTGCGCCATCTCTACAGACATCTTTGTGGGCTATCATAGCGAGACCGAAGAAGACCACATGATGTCGCTCGACCTTATGAGGGAGGTGGGATACGATTCGGCATTCATGTTCAAATACAGCGAGCGCCCCGGCACCTACGCCTCCAAACATCTGCCCGATGATGTGGCTGAAGATGTAAAGATATCACGACTCAACGAGATGATAGCCCTGCAGACTCAGCTGAGCGCAGAGTCAAACCGCCGCGAGGAGGGCAGGGTAGTGGAAGTGCTCGTAGAGGGCCACAGCAAACGGTCCCGTGAGCAGTTGTGCGGTCGCACCCAACAAAACAAGATGGTGGTCTTCGATAAGGGCAACCACCATATCGGAGATAAGGTGATGGTCAGGATAACGTCCAGCACAAGTGCAACCCTTATAGGTGAAGAGGTATGAGAGAACTATACGGAATACTGAAGCGATTTGTGCCGCCCTACAAGAAATATCTGGTGGCATCGGTAGTGTTCAACATACTATCGGCACTACTCAATGTCTTCTCTTTCGGTGCCCTTATACCCATACTTCAGATACTCTTCCAGACTGACCAGCGGAGGGTTACAGCACTCATGGAGTGGGGAAGCGGCAACATCAAGGACGTGCTGTCAAACAACATGGACTATTACATGTACCAACTCATTGACGACTGGGGAGCCACCACAACACTGCTCCTCATAGGACTCTTTCTGGCATTCACCACCTTCCTAAAGACAGGGGCCTATTTCCTCTCGTCGGCATCCATAATACCCATCCGCACGGGAATAGTGAGAGACATACGCAATCAGTTGTATCGCAAGATCACCTCACTGCCACTCGGATTCTTCTCGGAGGAGCGCAAGGGAGACATCATAGCACGCATGAGCGGCGATGTGGCTGAGATAGAGAGTTCCATCATGTCTTCACTCGACATGCTCTTTAAGAATCCCATACTCATCATCGCCTATTTCTCCACCATGATATTCATCAGTTGGCAGCTCACCCTTTTCACTCTGGCCATAGTGCCGCTTATGGGATGGGTGATGGGCAGCGTAGGCCGCAAACTCAAACAACGCTCCATAAAGGCACAGGCACTGTGGAGCGACACCATGAGCCAGGTGGAGGAAACACTCGGCGGACTGCGTATCATCAAGGCTTTCTGTGCCGAAGGGAAGATGAACGAGCGCTTCGGCAAGATCAATGATGACTATCGCAATAATCTCATGAAGGTTAACACCCGCCAGCAGTTGGCTCATCCCATGAGCGAGTTTCTCGGCACAGTGATGATAGTGATAGTGCTATGGTTCGGCGGTGTGCTGGTGCTCAATAATTCTACCCTCTCGGGACCCACATTTATTTATTATATGGTCATACTCTACAGTATCATCAACCCGCTAAAGGAGTTCTCGAAGGCAGGATACAATATACCCAAGGGACTGGCATCCATGGAGCGAGTAGACAAGATATTGAAGGCAGAAAACACCATAAAGGAACCTGCCAACCCCAAGCACATAGCATCCTTTGAGCATGAGATAGAATTCCGAAACGTGTCTTTCAAATATGACAAGAAATGGGTGCTCAGAAATATCAATCTCAAGATACGCAAGGGCATGACCATTGCCCTTGTGGGCCAGAGCGGCGGCGGCAAGTCAACACTCGTCGACCTCATACCGAGGTATTATGATGTGCAGGAGGGCGAGGTGCTCATAGATGGTATCAATGTCAAGGACCTGGGCATCAGCGACCTTCGCCAACTTATAGGAAATGTGAATCAGGAGGCTATACTCTTCAACGATAGTTTCTATAATAATATAGCCTTCGGTGTCGATCATGCCACCCAGCAGCAGGTGGAAGAGGCTGCCAAAATAGCCAATGCCTACGATTTCATCATGGAGTCGGAGGATAAGTTCAATACCTCTATCGGTGACCGTGGCGGACGACTCTCAGGTGGTCAGCGACAGCGTGTGAGCATAGCCAGGGCCATACTCAAAAACCCTCCAATCCTCATACTCGACGAGGCAACCTCAGCCCTCGATACCGAGAGCGAACGACTGGTACAGGATGCATTGGAAAGACTTATGCGCACCCGTACCACCGTGGCCATAGCACACCGCCTGTCTACAATCAAGAGTGCCGATGAGATATGCGTGATTCACGAGGGACAGATAGTGGAGCGCGGCACACACGATGAACTGATAGCCGCCAATGGCTATTACAAGAAACTCAACGATATGCAGAGCACAGCATCAAAGAAGTGACAACACCTGCAGAGCGCAAAATCAATGTATTGACAAGATGAAGGATAAAACCATAGCCATACTCAATACCATGAGGAGCCATCTGCTCCTCCATCTCCTTTTGGTATACGTGACTACAGTGCTGGTATTCATTATCGGCAAACTGATATTCATGGGCTACAATGTAGGTTCTGAAAGCCTTTCGCTTGCCGATATCATGGCAGTGGTGGCACATGGGCTATCCCTCGACCTCTCCACAGCCATCTATCTCATCCTGCTGCCAATAGTGGTGGCCATGCTATATGTGTGGATAGGCAGATGGCATTGGTGGCGCATGGTGCTCAGGGTTTATTATGCCATCATCTCGCTCATGGTGGTGCTGGCATTGCTCGCCGACTGTTGCCTCTATGAATTCTGGGGGTTCAAACTCAACAGCAGTGTGATGCAGTATCTCGACTCGCCGCAGGGATTGGCAGACAGTGTGTCGGCATGGTATCTCATGGCCGTAGCGGCAGTGCTTGCCATAGCATCATGGGCTGCTTACAAAATGATCAGTTTATCGTTGCCACGAGATGGCCGTAGTCTCTCGTTGCGCAGCAAGATATACGCCACCCTGCTCTTCATCCTGTCCATAGCCCCATTGATTGTGGGCATAAGAGGCGGACTGGGTGAGTCGACAACCAATGTGGGTCAGGTGTTCTTCTCATCGCGGCAGTTTCTCAATCATGCCGCCGTCAATCCACTCTTCAGTTTTCTCTCCTCTTTCGGTCACTCGCAGAGCGACTATTGCCGCTATGATTATTTCGATGCCAAGCAGTGCGCAAGTATGGTGGCAGAGGTCTACACCACCGAGAGCATCGGCGACAGCACTCTGCTCAACACCCGTAGACCCGACATACTGATGATAATCATGGAGAGTTGCGGTGCGGTGTTCACAAGCATTGGAGGCCGGAGCGAGGTGACACCTAATCTCAATAGGCTGATGACAGAAGGAGTGTCCTTTTCCGACTGTCATGCCAACTCATGGCGCACAGATCGCGGCATAGTATGCATACTCAGTGGCTATCCCTCCTTTCCAACAGCCTCAGTGATGAAAATGCCTGAAAAGAGCAGAACCATGCCTTCCATAGCCTCTACTCTCAAAAAAGAAGGCTACCAGACATCCTTCGTATATGGAGGCGACATCAATTTCACCAATATGAAAGGCTATCTCTTGGCCACTGGATTCGACCAGTTGGTGTGCGACCAGGATTTTACATCGGCGCAGCGCCGTTCGGCAAAATGGGGTGTCAGGGACGACATAATCTTTGACCGCGTATATGACATGATAACCGAAAAGCACGACAGTCCGCAACTCCTCTCTGTGCTCACCTTAAGCAGCCATGAACCATGGGATGTGCCCACCAAGGTCATCGATGATAAGATACTCAATGCATTCCATTATCTCGACTCATGCATAGGCAAACTCATAAGCAGACTCAAGGCATCGTCGCAATGGAGCAATCTGCTGGTGGTGATAGTGCCCGACCATGGCATCTATTACGACGGACTCGACAATAGCCAACCCATGCGTAGCCATATTCCCATGATATGGACGGGAGGGGCAGTGGCCAAGGCTGCCACCATAGACAAGACATGCAATCAGAGCGACCTGGCAGCCACACTGCTTGCACAACTCTCTATACCACATGACAATTTCGAGTTCAGTCGCGATGTGATGAGTTCATCATACCGCTATCCATCGTATATGTATACCTACGACAACGGAATGCTCTTCTGCGACTCAACAGGATATATAGGTTATGATCTCGGAGCAGGCATCTTCACTGCCGATAGCGCAGGCACCGAAACAAACAGGATGAGGCTATTTGACAAGGCCAAGGCCATACTGCAAATCACATCCAACAACCTCAAGAACAGACAATGAGTATTGCAAAATAGCATATAATCCAAACGACAACAAACAATTCACGATATGGGCAACAAATCACAATCATATATCAGTAACATAGGATACAGACTGGCATACGGCGCACTGTATGTGCTGTCGCTTCTGCCTTTCAAATGCCTCTATATGCTGTCTGACTGCTTTTACGCCATTGTATATCATGTGGTCAAATACAGGCGCAAGGTGGTGTGGCGTAATCTTACTACCTCCTTCCCAGACAAGAGTCACGACGAGTTGAAGAGCATAGAACGGAGATTCTATCACTGCATGTGCGACTATGTGGTGGAGACCATCAAACTGCTCTCCATCAGTGATGAGGATATTCTCAAGCATATAGAATTCAGAAATGTGGAGCAGATGGAGACCTATTTCGACCAAGGCAAGGACTGTGCAGCCATACTCGGCCATTTATGCAACTGGGAGTGGCTCTCCACCACAGGACTGGCTTTCCACCGCTATCCCGATGCTGTGATGGGACTTATCTATCATCCTCTGCGCTCTCATGTCACCGACAGGCTGATGCGCAGCATAAGGCAAAGCAAGCAGGGGGTGTGCATCCCAAAGAAAGACATACTCAGATACCTCGTGACATACAAACGCGAAAACAGGAGAAACCTTTTTGGATATATCGCCGACCAGACACCGAAAACAGAGAATATCCATCTATGGCTGCCCTTCCTCAATCATGATACACCGGTGTTTACAGGTGCCGAGCGCATCATGCAGAAAATGGATAATGCAGTGTTTTATGTAGACATGAGAAGGGAGTGCAGAGGCAAGTATACTTGCACATTTAAACTCATCACCGACACTCCAGCACAGTGTGGGCAGAATGAGATAACCAAGCGCTTCTTTGTGATGCTCGAAGAGAGCATACGCAATCAGCCAGAGTGCTATCTATGGAGCCACAACAGATGGAAAAGGGCCAACCTCAACAAAGACAACAACAATTCTATTGACCAAAATAATAACCAAGGCAACAGTAAATATTCTAATGATCAATCACCACAACTATGATTATAGACGATAGTTTCATAAAGAAAATAGAGGAAATGGGGTATAAGAGGTTGTGCTTTATTAGTCGCAACTACAGAAATATTACTGCCTCTGGCAATAAGGCCAAGATAGACAATGAGATAACCCTTGAGAAAATGGGGGCTACAAATATTGGCTTATCTCGCACCTTCTTCAAAAACAAGGTGGCAACCTTCTTTCTCGATCTGCTGGGAGTGCTGCGCTTCACTTTTTGTGTAAGGCGCGGAGACCTAATAGTACTGCAATATCCCATAAAGAAATATTTCGAATATCTCTGCAAGGTGGCACACACCAAAGGAGCCACCACCATGGTGGTCATCCACGATCTTGGCGCCTTCCGCCGCAAAAAACTGTCCATCATGCGTGAGCGCCACCGTTTGGCCAAAGCAGACATGGTGATAGCATCCAATGAAGTCATGCGCCTTTGGCTTAAAGACAGCGGACTTACCAATACTACTACTCCACTCGGCTTGTTTGACTATCGCAGCCAGTCGCCGCTGCCTGCTGCCGCAAAATGCAAGGAAGCCGACACCGCTGCCGCACATACCATCATCTATGCTAGCGCCTTAGGCATGCGCAAAAACGCTTTCCTGCTCAAGTGGCACGACTGCTGTCCAAGTCTGCCCTTGTCTGTATACGGCAAGGCCAAAGACATGCCTGCACTGGCCGATGTTGAGGATGTGACCATCAAGGGATTCATGCCTGCCGACCAGTTCATAGCATCTATCAACGATGGTTGGGGACTGGTATGGGACGGCGACTCCACAGAGAGTTGCACAGGTAATTTCGGTGAATATCTTAGATACAACTCACCACATAAACTCTCCTTCTATCTTAGGGCTGGTCTGCCAGTGATAGTATGGAGCCAGTCGGCCACTGCCCACATAGTAACCCATCTGGGCATAGGCATGGCCATCGACAATCTCAGCCAAATCAAAGATATAGTGGATGGTGTGACAGCAGAGGATTATTTGTCCATCAAGAAGAGGGTGGCAGAGGTGGCAGTCAAACTCAACAGCGGTGGTTTCCTCAAGACTGCAATCACTGAATCGCTGGGATGACAGTGCATTAACAAAAGAAAGAAACCAAATAATAAAAGGATGGAAATACTGAAAAACAAATGGTTTTGGTGTATAGTGTTGATATGTGTTGTCACCCTGTTCCCCTTTTTGGGCATGGCAGAGTATAACACCAAGGGCGAACCACGTGAAGCCATAGTGTCTTATTCGATGATAACGGGCGACAACTGGATACTGCCCCGCAACAATGGCGGCGAGATGGCATACAAGCCACCTTTCTTCCACTGGTGTGTGGCTGCCGTGTCTTCGCTCTGGGGCGATGTGACCGAAGCCTCCTCCCGCATTCCTTCAGCCCTGTCACTCATGGTGATGGTGGTGATGACATTCGTGTTCTATCAGCGACACCGTAGCACCCATACGGCCATGCTTGCAGCATTGGTCACCATGACCAGTTTTGAACTGCATAGGGCAGGAGCCAACTGCCGTGTAGACATGGTGCTCACATTAATGATAGTGCTGGCCATATATATGTTTTTCCGTTGGTATGAGCGGGGCAGGCATGGCATCCCCTGGTTTGCAGTGCTCTTCATGGCTCTTGCCACTCTCACCAAGGGACCTGTGGGCAGCATCCTGCCATGCCTTGTCATGGGAGTTTTTATGCTTATGCGGCGCCATTCCTTTTTCAAGACTTTCGGCATGATGATGGCATGCGGACTGCTGTCTCTGTCGTTATATGCATTATGGTTTTATGCGGCATGGCAGCAGGGTGGCGATGAGTTTGTGTCGCTTGTATATGAAGAGAATATCGGTCGCATGACTGGCACCATGACCTACAGTTCTCACGAAGAGCCAGTAATATATAATTTCATTACCGTCATAGCGGGCTATCTGCCTTGGACTCTGCTCTGCCTGTTTGCACTTGTTGCCGTCAACTACCGCCGCATGGCAGACAGTATGGAAGAATATAAGGGATGGCAGAAGGTGTCGTTCATATTGCGCAAAACAATCTCTGGCATACGCAATCTCGACGATACAGACCTCTACTCATTCCTGGCTCTCACACTCATATTTGTATTCTATTGCATTCCCACAAGCAAGAGGTCGGTATATCTCATGCCCATCTATCCTTTCCTTGGCTATTTCATTGCGCGCATGGTGCAATGGCTCTACGATACCAAGAGAGCGGTGATAGGAGCTTACTGTTCTGTGTTGTCGGCAATCACCACTCTTTTGGTGGTGGCATTCATCGTAGTGACCATAGGCCTCATCCCCGACAGCATCTTTGGCAGCGGACGTCATGCCGAAGCAAATATATCTATGCTCAATGCCCTTGCGGCTACTAAGTCATGGTGGCAGTATGTGGTTATTGCCATCACTACTATGGTGGGACTGCTATGGTGGCGATACCGTAGGCATGAAAATTGCCAACGCCATCTGCCATACGTGGCAGTGGTTCTCGTGCTATCGCTCTATCTGTCGTTGGATGGTGTCTATACCCCCACGGTGCTCAACAGCAAATCTGTAAAGGCTGCCGCCATGGCCATAGACCGCCATGTGCCCCAGTCAGAGGGTGTGCTCTATGAGTATGTGGCAGAAGGCATGCTGGTAAAGGGCAATCCGCTCCATTTCTTTGAGGTCAACTTCTATCTGCACAACCGCATAGACAATTTCTATGAGAAGCGTCCCAAGGAGGGATTTCTGCTTATCAGTAAGAAAGATGCCGAGCAGGCCTTCCCAGAATTTACTAAGGAAGGCTATCTGTTTACTCCCCACTATGATGTGGGCAAGCGCGGTATGATGATATACAGGTTTGTGCGCAACTGACGGGCACTATCACCACCGTGCTCTTCATCACGGCATAATCCTCGCTCACCATCATGAGTCCGCCAAAGGGGTTGCCTTTGCCCCATGAGTTCTTCATTATCAGATAGCGCTGGTTCTTCTTGTCGTGTGCCCTGCCTATGATGGCCATGCAATGGTCATCAGTGGTTTCCATGGTCTCCAGTTCCTTCTGTCGCTGTGACTGAGTCACCTCATGCCCTTTAGGCAGTATGGCCAATCCATGTTTGAATGAAAATCCTTGTTCGCTTGTGTCTCCCTGCCAGCACACGCCATGCCCATGGTCAACGGTATACAGTATTATCTGCCGTAGCAGGTCGAGGGGCACGTTCAGTTGCTGGTGACGTTCATAGTTGTCGCCGCTCTCTATGGTCATCATCTCAAAGAAAGGATGATGGGTGCAACTTGTCAGGGCTATATACTCGCCAGGCGAGCAGACGCTTCTGCCAAACTCTCCTTTGGTATATTCGGCTCCGAGCATGAACACGCGTGGAGGACAGGGTCCGAGTGCACTGTCGAGAACACGTTCCACACCCTCCATGGTTTTGTTCAGTCCGCTTCTTAGTCGGGCACCCTTGTTTGCCAATCTATATGCCATGCGCAGCGATGGGGCATAGGGCGTGCCTGTATCGTCGGTATCCATATAGGCATCGTATGGCATGGCGCCATACTTCTCTATTATGACCAGTGCATCCTGTGCCATACCCCTAATGGAGCGTGTATGGCATCCGCCCGACATATACCTTTTGGCGGCAGCATCTTCAATCAGTTTCCTCATACCGTATCTCACTGACAGATGGATAGAGTCGCCGCGTGATATATGTTCCGTTTCAATGGTAGCCAGCATGCCATACATCCAGCAATTGCTGTTGCTGGCCTGGTTTTTGACAGGTGTATACCCGTTGCATATATCTATCGTTATCCCCTGGTCTTTGAGTGCATTCTCTGCGTTGTCGTGCTTGTCATTGCCGCAGCCCCAAAGGACCATCAGAAAGCATGCCGCCAATAATTTCTTCACCCTTTTATTGATGGTAATCATTTATGTATGTTGATGATGAGCATTCTGATTTATTAGTCCTTCAGTGCCTCCAGTTTCTCCATGAGCACAGCCATACCCTCCGAAGCCCCCATCTGTATATGAGTCACATTATGTGTGCCCTTGGCCATCACGGTGTTGGGGTCTATGAGGAAGATGGGTGTGTCATGACTGGCATATTGCACCAGTCCCGCAGCAGGATACACATTGAGGGAAGTACCTATTATAATAAATATATCTGCTTCCATGGCCACTCCCGCTGCCGCCTCGAAATTGGGCACGCTTTCACCGAAAAAGACTATATACGGTCGTAGCAGGCTACCATCGGCGGCCTTGGTGCCTGGTTCCACCACATAATTAGTTGCATCGAGAGTCTTCCAGCATAGTGGGTTTTCGGTGTCGCGGCTCGAGCAAACCTTCATTAGTTCGCCATGAAGGTGTATGACGTTATGGCTGCCAGCCTGCTCATGCAAGTTATCCACATTCTGTGTCACCACGGTCACATCGAAATCCTTTTCCAGTTCAGCCACCAACTCATGCCCTTTATTGGGTTTGGCATCCAGTAGCTTACCTCTGAGCATATTATAGAAATTGGTCACTAAGGCAGGGTCCTGGAGCCATCCCTCATGGGTAGCCACCTGCTGCACTGGGTAGTTCTCCCATAGTCCGTCGGCATCCCTGAATGTCTTCAGTCCACTTTCCACCGACATGCCGGCACCGGTAAGTACAACTATCTTTTTCATGATAAAAACAATGTTTAAATCCTAACAATGCACAAAAATAATCATTTTTCTGCAATTATATTAATAATGTACGATAAAAAGTATTAACTTTGCAACCCAAAAGAATGTGGGGCCTCCATTTGCCCCCGTTTTGTGGTTATTGAGAATATTATAAATAGATAAAAAGAAGAATTAAAAGCGATGGAAAAACTTAGTTACGCCTTAGGGCTGGGAGTGGGCAGACAGCTTGCTCAGATGGGAACCAATGACCTTAATGTAGACTCTTTTGCAGAAGCCATCAAGGATGTGTTGGCAGGCAATCAGCTCAAGATTTCTAACCATGAGGCTCAGAAGATCGTAGAGGAATATTTCGCAAAGAAAGAGGCTGAGATCACAGCCCAGCGCCAGGAGGCTGGTCGTGAGGCCAAGGAGGCTGGAGAGAAATATCTGGCTGACAATGCCGCTAAGGAGGGTGTTGTGGTGCTGCCTTCAGGATTGCAGTATATGGTGCTCGCTGAGGGTAGTGGCAAGCAGCCCAAGGCTACCGACCGTGTGCGCTGCCATTATGAGGGTTTCCTCACCGACGGCACTGTTTTCGACAGCAGCGTACAGAGAGGCGAGCCAGCCGTGTTTGGTCTGCAACAGGTGATAGCAGGATGGACAGAAGGTCTACAACTTATGAAAGAGGGTGCCAAATACCGTTTCTTCATCCCTTATAAACTGGGATATGGCGAGTCGGGTGCTGGTCAGACCATTCCTCCATATTCAACACTCATCTTCGATGTAGAGCTTATCAACGTGCTCTAAGCTGTTTATTTGAAGATGTGTTATCCAACAAGAATAAGGAAATAAATAACGTATTACAATAATTAATTATTCAAGAAATGAAAAAGTTTTCAGTAGTTGCCATTATGGCATCTGTAATGGGTTTGATGGCCTGCGGCAATAGCACTCCAAAGGCAGATCTAAAAAATGATGTTGACTCTATGAGTTATGCTCTCGGTATGGCTCAGACTCAGGGCCTCAAGGAGTATCTCCAGGAGCGCATGGGTGTTGACACCACATATATTAACGACTTTATCAAGGGTCTCAACGAGGGTGCCAACTTGGGCGACGACAAGAGAAAGGCAGCCTATTTTGCTGGCATCCAGATAGGTCAGCAGATTAGCCAGCAGATGGTAAAGGGCATCAACCACCAGGTCTTTGGCGATGACTCCACCCAGACCATCTCTCTCAAGAATTTCATGGCTGGTTTCATCAGCGGCACAACTGGCAAGGGTGGCATTATGACTATCGACCAGGCCGACGTGGTGGCTCGCACCAAGATGGAGGCTCTCAAGTCTCAGGCTATGGAGAAACAGTATGGCGCCAACAAGAAAGAGGGTGAGGATTTCCTTGCCAACAACAAAAAGAAGGAAGGCATCAAGGTATTGCCAAGCGGTGTGCAGTATAAAGTGATCAAAGAGGGCAATGGTGCCATTCCTGCCGACACCACTATGGTAAAGGTTCACTATGAGGGACGCACCATCGATGGCAACGTGTTTGATAGTTCTTACAAACGTGAAAGCCCTATCACCCTGCGCTGCAACCAGGTAATCAAGGGTTGGACCGATGCTCTCGTTCACATGCCTGTTGGTTCTGTATGGGAGGTTTACATCCCACAGGAACTGGCATACGGCAGTCGCGACCAAGGTCAGATCAAACCTTTCTCTGCTCTTATCTTTAAGATTGAACTCATCTCTATAGAGGCAAAGAAATAAGGTATGAAAAGAATAATCATCGCTCTTGCTGCCGTGGCCATGGCTTTCGCCGTGGTGCCCGCATCAGCAAAGAAGAAGGTTGAAAACAAGAAGAGTGAGCAGAAGCCCGTGCAAATGCTCACTTCTTCTGATTCTTTGAGTTATGCCATTGGCATGAGCCAGACCCAGGGACTACTTACTTATCTCAGTCAGAACATGGGGGTCGACTCTGCACATGTAAAGGATTTCATCCGTGGACTCGAAGATTTTATCAAAAATAGTGGAGACAAGAGTTTCAAGGCTTATGCCGCTGGTCTGGAAATCGGTTCGCAACTCACAGGACAGATAGCCAAAGGTATTGGCAAGGAACTCGATGACTGCCCCGACAGCCTCTCTGTAAGCATGCTTTGCCAGGGGTTTGTCAGTGCACTCAAGGAAGATACCACTTTCTTTGACATGGCTGCCGCTCAGGAGTATACACAGGAGCGCATGGCCTACAATAAGAAGGCAAAGGCAGACAAACTCTATGGTTCCAACCGCACTGCGGGAGAAACCTTCCTTGCCGAGAATGCAAAGAAAGAGGGCGTAGTGGTGCTGCCAAGCGGACTGCAGTATAAGGTGCTCGTGAAGGGCAATGGCGAAGTGCCACAGAAATCAAGCCGCGTAAAGGTAAAATATGAAGGCCGACTCATTGATGGCACCGTGTTTGACTCAACAGAAAAGCATGGCGGCAACCCAGCCACCTTCCGCGCCGACCAGGTGATAAAAGGTTGGACTGAAGCACTCACCATGATGCCTGTGGGAAGCAAGTGGCAACTCTTCATTCCACAGGATATGGCATACGGAGAGCGCGACATGGGACAAATCAAACCATTCAGTACGCTCATCTTTGATGTCGAACTCATAGGTATAGAGAAATAAAAAAGATTAATTTATTGCTAAATTGTTGCATGTTTCAATAAAAATGACTACTTTTGCTTACTTTTTGCGAGGTAATAGCTCAAAGAGAAAAAAAACTGTATAGCAAATAGCCTCTATTGACAACAAACAACACTTAGTAAAAGATGGACAAAATAGACAAATTGGACAAGAAGATTCTTCGCATACTGTCGAAGAATGCCCGTATCCCTTTCAAGGATGTGGCTGCCGAGTGTGGCGTTTCGCGTGCTGCTATCCATCAGCGCGTGCAGCATCTCATTGATGGAAACGTAATCATGGGTAGTGGATTTGAGGTTAACCCCAAGAGTCTGGGGTATTCCACATGCACCTATGTGGGCATCAACTTGGAGCGTGGCAGTATGTATAAGAATGTGGTGGAGGAACTGCAGCATATTCCCGAAATTGTGGAGTGCCACTTCACTACCGGTCCTTACACCATGCTCGTCAAACTCTATGCCCGCGACAACGAGCAGTTGATGAACCTGCTTAACGGACGCCTGCAGGGCATACCTGGCGTAGTGGCCACAGAGACACTCATCTCGCTCGAGCAGAGCATCAAGCGCGAGATACCGGTGCACGTAGACGAAGAAGCATAGTATACAAGCGCTATGAATCCATTTGACTGGCAACAGACTCTTGCCTGTGGCGCCTATAGCCGTTTTCCTGAGGCTCCGCGCCGCCCCGTGATAGGCATAACAGGCAATTTCGATGATAACAGGTGTACCTTAGCTTCCACCTATTATAAAATGGTTGTGGAGGCAGGTGGTACACCTGTCATCATTCCTCCCATAGACAATCAAGAGGTTATCATCAATACCCTCGCACATATAGATGGACTGCTGCTCAGCGGTGGAGGGGATTATAATCCGCTCTATTGCGGAGAGCAACCGTCGCCTTATCTCGGCGGTATCTGCAGCGAGCGAGACTTGGCAGAACTACTCACTGTAAGGTTGGCATACAACAGACAGATACCCATGCTCGGCATCTGCAGAGGTATACAAACCCTTGCCATGGCTCTCGGAGGGCATGTCATCCAGGATTTATGCCACCAAAGGGATATCCCGCAAACGGTCAAGCATAGCCAGCAGGCACCAAGGGAAACACAAACCCATACCATTGACATAACCCCAAACAGTATCCTGCATGGTCTGTATAAGGATGACAGCATAGCCGTTAACTCGTTTCATCATCAGGCCGTGGGCAACCCCGGCAAACTCTTCATTGCCACTGCCCGTGCCAAGGATGGCGTCATAGAGGCCATAGAGAGCAGCGACTTCAAACCGGTGATGGGAGTACAGTGGCATCCCGAATGTCTTGCATCCGGGGCTCCTCTCTTCAAATGGCTCGTAGATCAGGCCAAGGCTTATCATGAGGCTTGTATCCTGCACAGCCGAATCCTTACTCTCGACACACATTGCGATACTCCTATGCTCTTCCATCAGGGGGTAGACATAGCCGTGCGTGATCCTCGCATCCTCGTTGACTTGCATAAAATGGATGAGGGACACCAGGATGCCACCATCATGGTGTCATATCTGCCGCAACCCAAACTGGGTGAGACCTTCTCTTCAAAGGTGGCTTTCGATGTGTCATCGCCATTCGAATATGCAAACCTCATATTCGACAAGATAGAGGCTATGGTGGCTGCTCATCGTGATGAGGTGAGCATAGCACGCACACCTTCCGACCTATATGAGGACAAACGGAAAGGGCGCAAGTCCATAATGCTCGGCATAGAGAATGGTATCGCCCTCAATGGCGACATCGCCAACGTAAAGCATTTCGCCCAGAGGGGAGTGGTGTATATAACCTTGTGCCATAATGGCGATAATGACATCTGCGACAGCGCAAAGGGATGCAACACCCACAACGGTATCAGCCGGTTTGGAGAGAAAGTGGTGAAGGAGATGAACAGGTGGGGTATCATGGTTGATCTCAGCCATGCTGGCGAACGCAGCTTCTATGATGCCATCGACATCAGCGCCACCCCCATCGTTTGCAGCCATAGCAGTGCCAGAAGCCTCTGCAATCATCCACGCAATCTCACCGACGATCAGATGAGGGCATTGGCCAGTGTGGGTGGAGTAGCACAAATAACCCTATATCCGGGATTTCTACGTTCTGAGGGCGAAGCCACGGTGATGGATGCCATAGCCCATCTCGAGCATGCTATTCATATCATGGGCATTGACCACGTGGGCATAGGTAGCGATTTCGATGGCGATGGAGGTATCAGGGGTTTGTCATGCTCTTCGGAGATGCTCTCATTTACACGCATGCTACTTGCCAGACGCTATAACCCTGCCGACCTTCAGAAGATATGGGGTGGCAACTTCCTTAGGGTGATGAGCATAGTGCAGCAGTCGGCAAATGCCAACACCAATAGTATTTCTATTGAATAATATATTATGCTAAACAAAAGATATTTTTTCCCAAAATCAATGGTCATCATGGCCATGCTGTCTGCCGTAATCATGGCATGCGGCGGCAATAAGACTTCTGCTACCGCCAATGGTGAACAACCGCTGGCAGGACCGGATTTCAATGCCGACAGCGCATGGGCTTTCTGCTTACGCCAGTGCCAGTTCGGACCAAGGGTTATGAACAGTGCCGCCCATGACAGTTGCGCCCAGTGGATAGTATCCCGATTCCAGCAGTATGGCATGACCGTTAGCCAACAGCATGCCACACTAAAGGGCTACGACGGTACATCACTCAATGCCACCAATATCATAGCTTCATTCAAACCAAAGGCTGCCAACCGTATACTCATATGTGCTCATTACGACTGCCGTCCGTGGGCTGACAATGATGCTGACAGTGCCAACTGGCAGAAGCCTGTAATGGGTGCCAACGATGGTGCCAGTGGTGTGGCGGTGATGATTGAATTGGCAAGGTTATTATCGCTCAATGACTCTTTGGATAGGGGAGTAGACTTCGTTTGTTTTGATGCCGAGGACTGGGGTGTGCCTCAGTGGAGCGATCATCAGGGCGATGGTTCCGATACATGGGCATTGGGAGCGCAGCACTGGGCTCTCAAAGCTAAGGAGTCGGGCTACAAGGCTGACTATGGCATATTGCTCGACATGGTTGGTGGTCAGGGTGCCACATTCTATCGTGAGGGCTATTCTCAAACATACGCTCCGGCCATACTTGAGAAGGTATGGCAGTCGGCTCATGTACTTGGTTATGGTTCCTTCTTTCCCTTTGCAGATGGAGGTATGATCACCGACGACCATGTGCCTGTGAATAATATTGCAGACATTCCTACCATCGACATAGTGCCTTATTACCCCGATTGTCCACAGAGTTCGTTCGGTCCACGTTGGCACACTATTGCCGACACCATGGATGGCATAGACGCCAACACACTGAAGGCTGTGGGCCAGACCATTATACAGGTATTATACTCAGAATAAAGATCTTTTGTCAATATATCTAAGGAAGAAATGAATGAACTGGTCACAAATTGTGATCGGTTCAATAGTTTGAAGCACTCAACAGTTCGTTTATATGCTTTCATGAATCTCATTAATATTGGTTATTAATGAGTTAGAAATAAGGTATGGTCTACAATTGTCCTGCCTCTACCATGAGCACCACCCTTTCGGTGAGTCGGTCGGTACCTTCTGGGTCGTAGCCTTTCTTAAGGCTTGCTCCGAAGAGCGAAGCGAAAGCCTGATAGAAACCAGCCTTGACTGGGCCGAGAAAGGCTTTCACGATATCATACGACTGTGAGTCGCACTCCCTGTAGATGAGTTTGATTAGCAGTTTGCCCTGCGAATATGTAAGTTTTTTCATTCTGGGCTTATACTCCCTGATGATGGATTTCTCCACCTTTTTCATGTGTTCTTCCTTGGCTTTCTTGTCTGGTAGGGTTTGCAGATATTCGTATGTTTCGATAATCAGTAGGTTGGCCTCTTTGGCTATGGGCAGCACTGCCTTTACATTCTTTACCAGGCGCATGTATGCCATGGCCTGCTTATCGTTTTTGAAGGTCAGTTCGGGGTATACATACACATTGCTCATCTCCATATACTGGATGCTGTCGCCATTGTCCCACACCTTACCAACCTTAACCATCGGCACAAAGGTGGGATCGTCGAAATCCTTAACGTTGTTGTTTTGTGCTGATATGTTGGAGGTGTATAGAAAGATGAGCATGGCTATCATTGCCCTGCGTATGTTTTTAACCCTTGTTATCCACATAAGTTTTATGCTTATTCTCCCGAGAGGTTTATCAATTATTCACCCCAGAGATTCATTACCTTCTCCACGATTGGGGCCATGTCGTAGTATTTGTATTCTGCCAGTCTGCCACCGAAGATAACCCATTCTTCCTTGTTGGCAAGTGCTCTGTATTGCTCTGCCAATTGGTTGTTGTGCTCGTCGTTGACGGGGTAGTAGGGTTCGGAACCGGGTGTCCACTCGGTTGAGAACTCCCTCGACACCACGGTCTTAGGACATTGGTCTACCTGTGTGCCAAACATTTCGAAATGCTTGTGCTCAATGCTTCTTGTGTATGGTACCTCCTTTTCAGTGAAGTTGACCACGGCATTGCCCTGGTAGTTAGGAGTGTTGTAAGTATTTTCTTCAAATCTCACCGTGCGCCATTCGAGATGCCCGAGTTGATAGTTGTAGAATTCGTCTATCTGACCAGTAAACACTATCTTGTCGGCCATGGCCATCCATCGCTCCCTGTCTTCAAAGAAGTCTGTGGATGTCATCACGTCGGCATTGGCCAGAAGTCCGTCGGTCAACTTGTTATATCCCCCTATAGGTATTCCCTGATAGAGGTCATTGAAATAGTTGTTGTCAAACACCATTCTCACGGGCAGACGTCTAATGATGAAGGCGGGCAGTTCGGTGCATTTGCGCCCCCACTGCTTTTCGGTATACTCTTTGATGAGTATTTCAAATATGTCTCTTCCCACGAGCGATAGGGCTTGCTCCTCCAGGTTTTCGGCTCCCTGCCATGTGCCGTCGTCTGCCAGTGTCATGGGTGGCAGCCCTTTCTCTTGGTGTATTCTGTTGATCTCTTCTATGGCATCCTTTCTTTGGCGGTCAATCATTTCTTTGGCCTCGGCAGGTGTTCTCACTCCCCACATCTGCGAAAAAGTGTTCATGTTAAATGGGAGGTTATATAGTTTGCCATGATAGCAAGCCACTGGTGAGTTGGTATATCTGTTGAATTCCACTATGGAGTTTACAAACTCCCATACTTTCCTGTTGGAAGTATGGAAGATGTGTGCCCCGTACTTATGCACGTTGATGATATGGCTACCATTGCCTTTTGCCGATACGTCTACGGGTTGGCAATAGATATTGCCGCCAGTGTGGTTGCGTTTGTCTATCACGAGACAACGTTTGCCGTGTTTGCCTGCGAAGTGGGCGAAAGTGGCGCCAAAGAGTCCGGCTCCCACTATCAGATAATCGTAAGAAGGGTTCTGTGCCATAATATCTTGGGTACTTTGATTATTTGTTTAATTTCCAGACACATCCGTCTTTGGTGTCTTTAACCTCAAATCCGGCTTCTTTGAGCATGTCTCTTATTTGGTCGCATGATGCCCAGTCTTTGTTGGCTCTTGCCTTAGCCCTAAGTTCAAGCACCATGTCTACCACCTTACCGTAGGCCTCCTCACGTGCGCCGCTGTTGTTGGTCTCGTTTTTCAGACCGAGCAGTTCGCATGCAAAGAGTTGCATTGTGGAGTCTATCTCGTTGAGGTCTTCCTGTGATATCTTGGCCTTATGGTCAATGAGTGTATTGATGATATGGCATGCCTCAAAGAGCAGGCTTATCACCACAGGAGTCTGCAGGTCATCGTTCATGGCATCGTAGCATTTCTGTCGGAAGTTGGCAGCAAACGTTGCGATGTTAGCATCGGAAGAGTCGGCAGCCACCACTCTCTTGATGTCGTCGATGCCCTGCATGAGTTTGGTCATTCCTTTTTCGCTTGCGGTGAGAGCCTCGTTGGAGAAATCAACGGTGCCCCTATAGTGTGCCGAGAGGATAAAGAACCTTATGGTCATGGGGCTGTAAGCCTTGTCGAGAGCCTCGTGGCTACCAGTGAAGAACTGCTCGAGTGTGATGAAATTGCCGAGGCTCTTGCCCATCTTCTGTCCGTTTATGGTTATCATGTTATTGTGCATCCAGTAGTGCACCATCTCGCTGCCCTGACTTGCCACTGCCTGTGCTATTTCGCACTCGTGGTGAGGAAAGACGAGGTCCATGCCTCCACCATGTATATCGAAATGTTCGCCGAGATATTTGCGTCCCATGGCCGTGCACTCGCAGTGCCAACCAGGAAATCCGTCGCTCCATGGGCTTGGCCATCTCATGATATGCTCGGGCTGTGCTTTTTTCCACAGGGCGAAGTCAACCTGGTTTCGCTTCTCTCCCACGCCGTCGAGTTCACGGCTTGCGTTTATCACATCATCGAGATTGCGGCCTGAGAGCACACCATATTTATGGTCTTTATTGTATTTCTCTATGTCGAAATACACGCTGCCGTTGCTCACATAAGCATAGCCGTTGTCGAGTATCTGCTTCACCAGCATCTGCTGCTCGATGATATGTCCTGTGGCGTGTGGTTCAATGCTTGGCGGTAGCACGTTGAGGGCATTCATGGCATCATGATATCTGTTGGTATAATACTGCGCTATCTCCATGGGTTCCAGTTGCTCGAGCCTTGCCTTTTTGGCTATCTTGTCGTCGCCATCGTCGGCATCATGCTCGAGGTGCCCCACATCGGTAATATTTCTCACGTATCTAACCTTGTAGCCCAGATGTTTGAGGTATCTGAACACGATATCGAAGGTGATGGCAGGTCTGGCATGACCAAGATGCGGGTCGCCATAAACGGTTGGTCCACATACGTACATGCCCACGTTTGGTGTGTGCAATGGTTTAAACAACTCCTTTTGTCTTGTCAGCGTATTATATATCAGCAGGTTCTGTTTCATATTTCCAATTTGTATGGTTAATGATAATTTGGCTGCAAAAATACGCAAAAAATGCCATATTGCCAAGGATTACCATATTTATTTTATATGTATGACAATTTGTAAGGTCTGTTTATAATATGCGCCTATCTGCCAGGGGTTATTTATACTCTTTTACAGTAAGTTGGCCATTGAGGGCGCCCAGAGCGTTGTATGCCATAGAAAGGATCTCGTTTTCTCCTGGTATGATAGTAATGGGTGCTATCCATCCCACCCATTCTTTCATTCTCTGCATGCAGTAACTGCTGTGTGCTATGCCACCTGTGATAATGATAGCATCGGTATGTCCTTTCATGGTCACGGTCATGGCTCCTATCTGCTTGGCCACGGTATAGAGCATGGCGTCCAGCACATCTTTTGCTGGCTGCTCGCCCTCTTCGGCCATGCGGCTGATGGTAATCATGTCGTTGGTACCGAGATAGGCGGTGAGCCCTCCCTTGCCGTGTATCATAGACATGATCTGTTTTTTGCTGCGGTTACCATCCATGCAGAGGTCTACGAGGTCGGAGGCGGGCAGTGTGCCGGCTCTTTCTGTGGAGAAGGGGCCTTCGCCGTTGAGGGCGTTGTTGACATCGGCCACACGTCCTTGCCTATGGGCTCCAATGCTGATGCCGCCGCCCATGTGTGCCACTATGATGTTGAGGTCTTCATATCTCTTGCCCACCGACTGCGCATAGCGCCGCGCCACCGCTTTCTGGTTGAGGGCATGAAATACCGAGCGTCTCTTGATGCCCGGTATTCCTGTATAGCGGGCCACATCATCCATCTCGTCCACCACTACGGGGTCGGCAGTGAGGGCTATGCCTTCGCCCTCCGTAGCCAGTTGTTTGGCCATTATGGCACCTAAGTTGCAAGCATGCTGGTCTTTAGCGTTTTTGAGGTCGTCAATCATCTTGTCGTTAACCCTATATACACCACCCTTGAGCGGCTTGGTTAGTCCGCCCCTGCCTATCACGGCATCAAAGCGTATCTCTATGTCGGAGTCTGCTAACCGTTTCTTTATGAACTCCATGCGGTAGGGGTATTGTTCGGCTATGGAGTTGAAGCGGTTAAGTTCGCTCAGCGGATGGTGTGCTCCCGACTGCCATATCATGGTATCGTCTTCAAATAGTGCCAGTTTGGTAGATGTGGATCCAGGGTTTATCACGAATATTCTCTTGGCGGTCATAGTCTTTCGTTTTGTTTGTCTTATCAGTTAATGGTGTTATCTGATGCTTGTCATGGCAGCCATGGCCAGACTGAAATATTTCGACTCTTCCGAGTCGGCGCGCGATGCCACTACCACAGGTGCTGTAGTGCCTGCCAGCCATCCTGCCACCTGTGCGTTGGCAAGCAGTGTGATGGTTTTATAGAAAGTGTTGCCGGCTTCTATGTCGGGCATTATCATGATGTCGGCATCTCCAGCCACGCTTCCTTGCAGTCCCTTGATGGCAGCACTTTCGGCATCTATGGCTGTTTTCACATCCATGGGCCCTTGTATATCCACATCACCATAGCGGCCCTGAGATGCCCACTCCTTGATTTGTCCATAGCAGATGGTGCATGGAAATTTCTCGCTTGTCTTCTCGGTGCAGTGGGTTAGCGCCACCTTGGGTCTGACCACTCCCATCCGTCGGCATGCGCTAACGCAGTGTGATACTATGGCATCAAACTGTTGGAGTTGCGGTTGCGGCACCACGGCCGCGTCTGAGAATACCAGCAGTTTATGATAGGCTGGTATATGGGCCACGGCGATATGGCACATCACGGCACCCTCTTCCAGCAGTCCATGCTGTTTGTTAAGCACTGCTCGCAGCAGGTTGTCGGTATTGATGGTTCCCTTCATCAGCACTTGTGCGCGCCCTTCCCTCACCATGCTCACGGCAGTGGCGGCAGCCTGGTCGCCATCGGCACACTGCACTATCTCAATTCTATCTTTATATTGCTCTATGGTATTGGCGAGGTGTGGGCTTAAAGGAGCAGCGGTGGTCAGTATGAAACGTGCCCATCCCTGCTGTAGTGCCCTGTCTATCACCCACTCTGTGTGCGAGTCGTTGGGGCATACCATTGCCACGCTCACTACCTGGTGGGCATCGCCAATCATTTTCTCTATAAAAGAAAAATCGGTCAGGTTATTCATAGTTAAACATATTCTTTGCTATGTGTATTATTTTACGGCAAAAATACAGCAAAAGAATGATATGTCAAAATAATTAAGCCATCTTTTTTGTTATAATGGAGAAAAAGTATAAATTTGCAGCCAATAAACAAAATAATGACTATATATGACAGAATGTAAATGTTATCCATTGATTTTTGAAACCAACCTCAAGACATTGGTTTGGGGCACAGAGCGATGGGTGGTGAGTGGTGTAACTGGTAGTGAGTCGGTGGTTGCTAATGGCAGCCTTAAAGGCAAGACCTTGACAGATGTGGTTAATGGCGATGCTGAGGCAATGCTCGGTGCTGCGGTAGTTTCTAAATATGGCAGTCAGTTGCCTCTTCTTGCCAAGATTATAGATGCGCGTCAGGATCTCTCCATACAGGTGCATCCCAATGATGAGATGGCCAAGCGCGAGCATGGCAAGATGGGCAAGAGTGAGATGTGGTATATAATAGATGCTGACCCTGGAGCCCGCCTCTTAGTGGGATTTAGTCGCAGTATCTCCGCCGAGGAATACCGCCAACGTGTGGCCGATGGTACCATCACCGAGGTGTTGGCATCCCATCCTGTGAAACCAGGCGACGTGTTTTATCTGCCTGCTGGCAGGGTGCACGCCATAGGTGGTGGCATCAGGTTGGCAGAAATTCAGCAGTCGTCGGATGTAACCTACCGTATCTATGATTATGGCCGACTGGGACTGGATGGCAAACCACGTGAACTGCATACCGACCTGGCGGCACAAGCCATCAATTTCACCGTGCAGCCAGATTATCTTACTCATTATCCACACGACAAGGATGCTGTAAACAAAGTGCTTGACACACCCTATTTCCGTATCAACCAGATGACCATCTCGGCTTCTCTCTCACGCAACCTTATGGCAGAGAAATCATTTGTGATTGTGGTGAGTATGAGCGGTGGTTGTCGTGTGACCCTGCATGATGGCGGTGAGTATGTAGACCTGCCTCCATTCACCAGTTGTTTTATTCCCGCTATTGCGGCGGCATACGATGTGTCACCGCTCGATGCGTCGCAACCTGCGCAGGTGCTTGAGGCGATGATTTAATGATTATTGTCAGTTTTCTTTTTTCCAGAATCTATATGTGATGTCGGCAAATGTTCCGTCAGACTCTTTCCTATAAAGCCTCTGGTTGGTGGTCTTGTCTTTGAGGCTTCCGAGGTGTTTGATATAGGGACCCACCTTGATATAATGGAACCTCTGCTTCAGTTCCCTCTTGGGTAGCGTGGTTCTACCACTATACCATCCCACCTTGTAGGCGGGATGGTATTGGGTTATATAATCAGCAAGTCTTGCCACCTCATCGGGGTCGGCATCGCCGCCCATAAAGCATACACATGTAATCTCATTGCCGTATTGTCGTATCATCGAATCTATGGCATTATCGGTGAGAGGCATGCCTATGTCATCCCAGAGATAATGGCTGTGGCACCCTGGGCAGCGGCATGGACAGTTAGAGATGTTGATGGCTAAGGTTACCTCGTCGGGAATCTCTTGGAATACCACTCCCGTATTGACATACTTCAGCATGGCTTATGCCTCCGCTTTGTCAGGGCACTTAGCCTTGGTTGCATAGAATCGTCTGGATGCCTCTTCCTGTCTTGGCTGCGAGAAATTGCTCACCCTCTTGAGATAGCCTATGATGCGTGTCATATAATCCACATTCTTGGAGTGGCAATGTGGGCACTCCTTAAGGTATCTCTTGTCTATGGTGCCGCAGTCATTGCATATTGTGTTGGGGATATTGAATGTGAAATAATTGCATCCTTCCTGGGCAGCAATCTTGAGTAATTGGGCATACTGTGACTGGCTGAGATGCTCCTCGAGATTCATGTGGAGGGCCGAACCGCCAGTGAGGTGCTCGATATATGGTTTGCCATGTAGTTTAAACTTGTCTATGATGGTAAGTGAGTCGTCTTCTACCACATAGAAATAACTGTTGTAGCAGTCGCGCGGCACTAAATATCCGTCTTCTCTATCCCATTTGGCATGCTTCACTCCCACATTCTCTGCTGGTATCATCTCGCAGTTAAACAAGATATCCTTGGTTCTGTATTTCCTGTTGTAGTGCTCGATAATCTCGAGGATGCCCTGCACAAATGCCTTATAATCATCGTTGGGAGTGATGGTGAGACCCATAAATTCTGCTGCCTCCACCAGTCCGTTGATGCCAATGGTGAGATACTGTCTCGCAATGTTGATATAACCGGCATCAAAGAGTGGCAGCATGCCATGGCTCTGCAGTTCCTTCAGGTTTTCATTATATGCCAACTGTACCTTATGGCAGAGGTCTACAACGCTTGCCAGATATTCTTTATAGTCGATGCCATTGTTCATGGCGTATTGGATACACCTGTTGAGGTTGATGGTCAGTACACTCTTGGAACCCGTTGACACTCCGCCTGCTCCGAGCGTATAACTGAACCCATTGTCCTGAATTTCGTTGCGCAAACGGCAGCATGAACTGAGCGAGTCAGCATTGTCGCTCATGTATGTAAAGAATGAATGTCCTTCGGAATACATCTCTGCGGTGAAGTCGCCCCATTCCTTGTCCATGCATTCGCCATCTTTGGTGAGCAGTGCCATGGTCTCCACGGGGAAGGTTAGCACAGCCTTGGTGCGCTCTTTGTTAAACCATTTCATAAACCTCTTCTGCAACCATGACAGACTATTCCAGTCGGGCTGCGAACCGTCGGGGAAATAGAAACTGCCAAATAGACTCTCGAAATAATACTTGTCGTAATAGGCCACATTCCAAAATACGGCCTGATAGTTTCTTGCTCCTGTTGGCTGGTTGATGGAATAGACTATCTGCTCAAAGCAGTCTGTTATCATCTTGTCTATGGTGCGCTGTTTGGTTGAGAGGTCCACCACCTTGTCGGCATGCAGATAATAATCCTTGCCATATTCCAATCCGATGAAATAATTGAGATACATCAGAAACTCTGGTGTGGCGCAGGCACCGCTGAGCATGCTTGACACCATAAACACCATATTGACAAAACCGCCGCAGAACGATTTCAGATTGGTGGGCGCCGTGGAGTTGCCGCCTATTGATGTGGTGCCGCCTATAAGCCATGGATACATTGTGATAGAAGCACAATAGTTGGCAAGACTCGTCTCGTCGTTCTTGTATATGAAATGGTGGGTGAGCATGTCTACATACTTGTTGGCGAGTTCTTTGCCATACATCTTCTTGATCCTGTCGGTGAGCAGGCGACGATTTAGCCTGATAAAACTCGACTTAGGCAGTTCGCCTATCAGCGTGGCAATGTTTTTGTGTTCCACATTGGCATTGGCATCATATTTGGAACCAGTGGCGGCATTGGCAGCCTCACAATAGTCTGATAAAAACTGCAATCTGGCCAGTGTCTCTCTGTCTTCGGTGTGCTGCTGGCGATAGAGCATAAATGATTTGGCCACATCATAAAACCCTTCACGCATCAACGATACCTCAACCTGATTTTGGATGTCCTCAACGGTGATTCCCTCGTGAATGTTGAGTTTGCTCAATATTCTCGACAATATGCCCAGGTCTGCAGGCTGTTTGACACTATCGAATGCCTTTACTATCGCATTCATAATCTTGTCTAACGAAAAACGGTCTTTAGTTCCGTCTCTCTTGGTGATGGTGAAGTTCTTAATTTCCATTGCTTGTTGTATGTTTTGGAAAACTTTTTAAACCAATTTTAGAGAAAAGTTTCCCAAAAAGGATAACAATTCTATTTATCGGATTATCAAAGTTTGTCTTTTTGAATAATTTTTTTAGTTGCCGCAAAATTACAATTAATTATTCAAACACATGAAGGCATGCACTGTTTTGATATTATTATTATAGATATTTAACATTGGTTGCAATAATAAAGATGCCAGCGGAACGGTTGTCCCGATGGCATCTTACAGCAATGGATATTTCCTTAAGTGATTATTTCAGTAAGTCGGCCACGGCTTTGTATACCACTTCGCCTTCCACGATGTTTAGTCCAGCCTTGAGTGCAGCATCTTCCTCGCATGCCTTTTGCCATCCCTTATCTGCCAGCGCAATCACATATTTGAGTGTGGCATTGGTCAAGGCGAAAGTAGAGGTGTTGGGCACTGCTCCTGGGATGTTGGCCACGCAGTAGTGTATAATGCCGTCCACTTCATACACTGGGTTGCTATGCGTGGTAGGGTGGGAGGTTTCAAAGCATCCGCCCTGGTCTATGGCCACGTCAACGAGCACAGAACCTGGTTCCATCAGTTTGAGCATGTCGCGAGTGATGAGGTGTGGGGCTTTATCGCCAGGCACCAATACCGAACCGATCACTATGTCGGTGTCGGGCAGTTCCTTGCGTATGTTATGTGCCGATGAATAGAGAGTGTCTACATTTGCAGGCATTGAGAGTGAGAGTTCGCGCAGTCGGGGCAACGATATGTCGGCAATCACCACATTGGCACCCATGCCTGCTGCCACTCTGGCGGCAGCCTGACCCACTATGCCACCTCCGAGCACCAGCACCTTTACAGGTTTCACTCCAGGCACTCCGCAGATGAGTTTGCCTTTGCCGCCCTTTGTCTTCTGAAGGAAATAAGCACCGTTGATGGTGGCCATGCGTCCTGCCACCTCGCTCATGGGAATGAGCAGAGGCAGTGCCCCGTCTTTGGTCTGCACTGTTTCGTATGCCAGGCATACACCTTTGCTTGCTATCATCGCTTTGGTCAGTTCAAGGTCGCTGGCAAAATGGAAATATGTAAACACCAGTTGCCCTTTTCTCACCAAAGGATATTCGGACTCTATGGGTTCTTTCACTTTCACAATCATGTCGGCAGTTGCGTATGTCTCCTCAATGGTTGGTGCTATAACCGCGCCGGCAGAGATATAATCCTCGTCAGAGAATCCACTACCTTCGCCTGCAGTATGCTGCACGGTCACGTTATGTCCGCGCTTTACCAATTCTGCCACTCCCGATGGGGTCATGCCCACACGGTTCTCATTGTTTTTGATTTCTTTTGGGACACCTATTCTCATACTATTAAGAATTTAGTTAAACACCTTGGTTACAATAGATCTTTCCGTATTATTCTCACTCGAATAATCATACTGCAAATATAGGATAAATTCATTTTGCCTCAAAGCTTTTTTCTCTTTTTTTTGCTTTATAATCCATTTTTATTCCATTAGTCAGGCTGAAGATATATCTGAACAACAAAAATTGAAATCGTATACTGATGATAGGGCATTACAAGGGTAGTGCGATGACTCACAATCTCTCCGCAAACAATTGTGCAAAAGGTGGTAATGCAATAACCGCATACAACCTATGACGCATCTATGGTCTTCATTTGCTACTTTTCGTTCTTTAATCTGAAAAACTCCTTTTGCTGTTCTATCTCACGACGCAGTTCCTCTTGTGTCGGCATATAAGTGAGATACTTGGCAGCAAAGAGTTGGTCGTTGTTGTTAAGAACAGAATAATGTGCCACATCATCATCAGTGTCGGCACAGAGTAATAGGCCAATGGTTGGGTTATGTCCTTCTGGACGTACTAATTCGTCGTACATTTTGACGTACATATCCATCTGCCCCACGTCCTGATGGCGCAGTTTGGTGGTCTTCAGGTCAACGAGCACAAAGCAACGCAGGTGGTAATTATAGAATATGAGGTCGATGTAGTAATCCTCCTTCTCTGTGTGGATGTGCTTCTGGCGGTCAACGAAGGCAAAACCTTTGCCCAGCTCCATCAAGAAGGGAATAAGATGGTCGATGATACTCTGCTCCAGTTCGCTTTCTGTGTATGTGGAATTGTTCTTAAAGCCCATAAACTCTGCCACGACAGGATTCTTCAAGTATTCTAGTTTGTCTTGCAGTGGGTGTGTCAGCGTCTGCATTTCGTCGTGAACAAGGGCTTTGTCCTGCGATTGCAACAGCCTGTGGTAGTATTGCGATGACACATTGCGTTGCAGGGTGCGAGTACCCCATCCCTCACGCGCAGCCTCGTTTTCATACCATGCCCGACCTTCTTCTGTAGGCTCTTGGAGGATGATGCGATAGTGAGTCCATGAAAGGCGGATGGGAGATTTTGAACGCACAGCATTCATTATCTCCAAAGGAGCAGTATATTGTGGGGTAGTGCCAGATTTTCCACTCACTGCGTAGAAAATGCTATCAAGCTCCTCTTTCTCAGATTCTCTACTCACTGCGTAGAAAATGTTTTTGAAACTATTGTAGAAGGAGACAAAGTGGTACAAGTTGGCAGGTTTGAATCCTTCTCCATATCGCTGTGCCAACGAATTTGAGAGTTCCTTTATTACCTGTTTCCCATATTCTGCCCGTTTGTCTTTCAAGACTTCGTGTTGAATACGAAGCCCGAGAAGCCAGTTGCGTTTGACAAGAGTCTCATCAACCTGTTTATACGCATAGCGTTTGGCACTGTCAATAATTGCACAAGCATCTTGATACAGGTTGTTGCTGCCAGCCGCCTGTATGAAGTCTTCAGTTGGTATGATGTTATTATCGTTCATTTGCGCTCTATCTGAGCGCAAAGGTACTAAAAATTCGGCACATAGAAGGTGCTTTCTTCATCCAAGATACTTTTTGTGAGCCATTTTAACGTTATTTTGATTCACAATGGCATATTGAAGTGTCGTATCGATACGCACATGACCCAACAAACGCTACACTTGTTCGATGGGCATTCGTCGGATGTCTTCTGGATGTTTACTCTTATTATATATCCAAACTATCCTCTTTTAGAAGGAAATCGAAAAGACCTATTGTTAGTATGCCTTCTTCATTGCGACGTGGCATGATGTGGTCCTTCACAATGATAACCTTCTTGAAAGAGTCATTGATGTTGGTCAGTGAACGAGACTCCTGTATTCCCTTTTCTCTGTCAGGTATAGACAATGCCGACTGCACATAGTATTTCTTACTGCCAAGATCTCTTTTAATCTCCATTGTTCTATATTATATTATTGCCAGTATTGGCAACTTTTTAACGTACAAAACATCAATGGTAGCCAAATAACGGCTTCTGGTCCGTCGGATACCGCATCTCGCTCTCATAGCATGTCGCATCTGTGT